>ERZ778515.312-NODE-312-length-42945-cov-6.202868_pt1 | contig 42945 bp, 45 predicted proteins | sample MGYA00510343_ERZ778515 | MGnify/ENA primary metagenome ERZ778515 (study PRJEB29527, sample SAMN07138965) | mouse gut metagenome | material: feces | host: mouse | place: China:Nanjing | collected 2016-01-25 ...
TAAGGGTTTATAGGTATCCCTTGAACAACCTAAATACATTATACAAGGAGCATTATGAACAAAATAGGTGTACAATCCACAGGGAGTATCATACAAGGAGATATAGAAGCGGGCTACCGGAGGATAAAAGAAGCAGGTTTTGACTGCGTTGATTTTAACTTTGACGAGTATCTTCACTGTACCATGGTAGAGCGGGGAGAGATAAATGCGGTGTTGGATCGGCCGGTGGAAGAGGTATGGGAGGACTTTAAAATGCATAAAAGAGCGGCGGCGGAGTGCGGCCTTATCTTTGAGCAGATGCATGCACCTTTTCCGTTAAGGCAGAAAGGGGCGGATGAAGTCAATGCAAAGATGCTGCGTATCACGAAGAACTGCATAGACATCTGTGCCCGTATGGGGGGCAGGTATCTGGTGGTGCATCCGGTGACGCTGGCGTATGCGTGCAGCAAAAGGGAAGAGCATGATTTTAACATGGAAATGTATCAGGAGCTGATTCCAATGGCAAAGAAGTGCGGGATTGTCATCTGTCTGGAAAATATGTTTATCGACCAGAAAGCACACCTGACAGAAGGCGCATGTTCCGATTTTGTGGAAGCGGCGGCGTGGATAGATGAGCTGAATGGGATTGCGGGGGAGGAGATTTTTGGATTTTGCTTTGATGTGGGTCATGCGAATATACTGGGCAAGAATCTGTATCAGTCCGTACTTGCATTGGGCGGACGGCTGAAAATTCTGCATATTCATGACAACGACGGTGTAAGCGATTTGCATACCATGCCGTATACCTTTGCGCGAAGCTGGAATCCGGCTGCTACGGACTGGGAAGGCTTTTTGCGCGGGCTGCGAGAGATAAAATATGAGGGTGTCATAAACTTTGAGACCTTCCGCTGCATGGAGAGCTTTCCCGGGGAGCTGCATCCTTTTGTACTGCGGCTTTTGGCTGAGATGGGAAGGTATTTTTCTGCGCAGATAGATGGAAATATATACCATGGGACGGCAGAAAAATATTAAATTATCAAATTATAAACAAAACCTTAATTTTTGATGAATTTCAAACCTACTCTTGAAAAAAAAGACGGTATACCGTAAACTATCCTTATGCCACAATTTTAAGGGAGGTTTTGTATGACAAAAGCAGAAATATTAAAAAAAGAGATATTAAGGCAGTATAGAAGCGTAAGACAGTTCGCGCTGGAGATGGGCATTCCTTACAGTACGCTTGTGACGGCGCTGGAGCGTGGTATAGACGGAATGGCTTATGGCACGGTTATCAGAATGTGTGATAAGCTGAGTTTGAATCCGGTTGACTTCAGTTCTTTGGAAAGGGATACTTCTTTGGGAGCACAGCTTTTAGAGAATCGTGTTATGCAGTATTATGTAAAGCTGAACCAGAACGGCAGAGACAAAATTCTGGAGCTGATGGATGATTTTGTACAGATTGACAAGTATAAGGCAAAATCCAGAAAATCAAAATAAGCAGGCGTGAAACAGCAGTGTGGAGGTTTCCATGAACTATGATTATCTGATTGTCGGTGCAGGGCTGTTTGGAGCGGTGTTTGCCCGGGAGATACAAAAAGCGGGAAAAAGCTGTCTCGTAATTGACAGGCGAAATGTAGTTGCAGGCAATGTATACACAGAAGAAAGAGCGGGTATTCAGGTTCATAAGTATGGTGCTCACATCTTTCATACCGCAGATAAAAAAGTATGGGAGTATGTACAGCAATTTGCCGAATTCAATCACTATATCAATTCGCCGATAGCCGTATATAAAGGTCAGACATACAACCTGCCCTTTAACATGAATACTTTTAGCAGGATGTGGGGAGTGAGGACGCCGGCGGAAGCGAAGGAGAGAATTGCAGCGCAGATTGCCGGACTGCGTATTACCAACCCACAGAATTTAGAGGAGCAGGCATTGTCGTTAGTCGGTACGGATGTCTATGAAAAGCTGATAAAGGGATACACGGAAAAGCAGTGGGGGCGTGACTGTAAGGAGCTTCCGGCTTTTATCATCAAAAGACTTCCGCTGCGGTTTGTATATGACAACAACTATTTTACAGACCCTTATCAGGGAATTCCCAAGGGCGGTTACACAAAACTTGTAGAAAAGATACTAGGAGACACCCCCGTTCGCCTCGGTATTTCTTACAAGGATTTTCAAAAAGAAAATGCCGGACGCGGCGCAGAAGCGGATACCTTTGGAAAGGTGTTGTACACCGGCATGATAGACGAATATTTTGATTATTCTTTTGGAGAGCTGCAGTACCGTTCTTTGCGTTTTGAGGAGGAACTGATTACCGGCTGTGACAATTATCAGGGAAATGCAGTGGTTAATTATACGGAACGGGAGGTTCCGTATACACGTATCATTGAGCATAAGCATTTTGAGTTTGGCACGCAGCCGGATACGGTGATTACCAAGGAGTATCCGGCGGAGTGGAAGCGCGGAGACGAGCCGTACTATCCTATCAACAACGAGCAGAATAATACGCTTTATGCGAAGTATGCCGCGCTTGCAAAAAAAGAAAAGAATGTACTGTTCGGAGGCAGGCTGGGGCAATACAGCTATTACGATATGGACAAGGTGATTGCAGCAGCGCTTGATATGGTACAGGCAGAGCTGTAGTCGAAGAAAAAGAGACTGACCTGTGTTGGGGTCGGTCTCTTTATTCATGATAATAGAAGAATCGCGACGCAAGGATTCTATTGTCCGGTTGCGGTAAGCTGAGAAAGGGATTGGTTTGGGAATAGAGAAGATACAGAAAGAACTTCCTGCTCTGATTGCAGGCATTTTACGGGTGAAGCAGGAGGACGTAAGCGGTGTTTCCTTGGTTAAAAAAGGGATGACAAATCATTCCTTTTTGTTTACATGCGCGGGAAAAAAATATATGCTGCGGGTTCCGGGAGAAGGAACGGACTGCCTCATTAACCGACAGGCAGAGGCGGAGGTTTATCAAATGATTCGCGACAAAGGAATCGGAGATAATTGTCTGTACATCGACCCTTGCAGCGGATATAAAATCACGGAATATCTGGAGCCGTCCCGAGTATGTAATCCGAATCATAAAGGGGATGTCGGCAGGTGCATGGAGGTTTTGCGAAAGTTTCACAAAATGAATCTGTGTACAACTCACGAGTTCTCGATTTTCCAGCAGATTGATTTTTATGAGTCCTTATGGGGAAGCAAAAGGTCACAGTATCAGGATTATGAGGCTTGCAAGCGCAGAGTGTTTTCTCTGGAAAAGTACATTGATGCGCATGTCAGCCATAAGTCATTAACACATATCGATGCGGTTCCGGATAATTTTCTTTTTCATAAAAAGGAAATGGGGGAGGAAGACGTTTATCTGATCGACTGGGAATATGCAGGTATGCAGGATTCACATGTGGATATTGCCATGTTTGGCATTTATGCCGGTTATACGAAACGACAGATGGATGAGCTGATAGAAATTTATTTTGAAGGAGCATGTCCCGATAACATTCGTATAAAAATTTACTGTTATGTGGCGGCGTGTGGTCTTTTGTGGAGCAACTGGTGTGAATACAAAAGGAGTATGGGTGTGCATTTTTCTGCATATGCTTTCAGGCAGTATCAGTATGCGGGAGAGTATTGTGCTATTGTAGCAAAGGCTTTGGGAAAGGAAAAGACAAAGTGGGGTATTCTGTAGATAATGCGGTGATTATGGCAGCAGGGCTTTCCAGCCGTCTGGCGCCTCTGTCTTATGAAAAACCAAAGGCACTGTTTGAAGTGCGCGGCGAAATTTTGATAGAGAGGCAGATACGCCAGCTGCGGGAAACCGGAATCGGGGAAATTGTAGTGGTGGTCGGGTATAAAAAGGAACAATTTTATTATTTGAGGGAAAAATATGGTATTATTCTTGTAGAAAACATGGAGTTTTTGGTTCGCAATAACCATTCTTCCATTTGGGCTGCGCGGGATTACCTGAAAAATACATATATATGCTCTGCGGACAATTATTTTATAAAAAACCCGTTTGAGCAGGAGGTGGAGTCTTCTTATTATGCCGCTGTTTTTTCGAGGGGAAAGACAAAAGAATGGTGTCTGCAGACGGATGAAGAAGGTCAAATTATCGGGATTACAATCGGCGGCTGTAATCAGTGGTACATGATGGGACATACCTTTTGGAATCGGGAATTTAGCCAAAAGATGATTCAAATCATAGAAAACGTATATGATGACGAGAGCACGAAAGACAAGTTGTGGGAACACATATATATGGAAAACCTATGGCAGCTTAAAATGAAAATAAAGCGTTATCCGCAAAATCAGATTTATGAGTTTGATTCTTTGGAAGATTTGAAACAGTTTGATGAAAAATACCGGCAATATCACGTATGAGGAGAAAGCACAGAATGAAAAGCGCCCGACACTTGAAAGAAAAAATTGACTGGATTTCTACGATTGTCCCGTTTGCAGGGGTAGTATTGTTGTGTGTGCTGTTTATGCTGTTTCCGGGTCAGTCGGAGTGGATTTTGCATCGGGTAAGAGGATTTCTTGGCAATGAAGGCGGCATTTATTATGCGCTGCTGGGGATTGGAATTTTTCTCTGTACGATGTATATGGCGTTTTCTAAGTATGGGAAGATACGGCTTGGGGAAATGGAAAAACCACAGTATTCTTCCCTGCGATGGGGCGCTATGATTTTTACCTCTACTATGGCTGCCGATATTTTATTTTATTCCTTGTGCGAATGGGCGTTGTATGCAAAGGAAGCCTATATTGAGGAGCTGGGCGGCGTTCAAAAATGGGCGTCTACCTATCCGTTGTTCCATTGGGGACCTATTGCATGGGGATTTTATATCATTCTTGCCGTGGCGTTTGGATTTATGCTTCATGTCAGAAAGTGTGACAAGCAAAAATTTTCAGAAGCCTGCCGCCCCGTATTGGGAAGTAAAACAGATGGCGGCTGGGGAAGGATAATCGATTTAATTGCCATTTTTGCGCTGGTTGCAGGCACGGCAACCACTTTTTCTCTTGCAACGCCGCTTCTTTCTGCTGCAATAAGCCGTATTTTTGGACTTCCCGACAAAACGGCGCTGACGGTTCTGCTGTTAGTCTTGATTGCGGCGGTCTATACGCTGACGGTATGGTATGGCATGAAAGGGATAGCAAAGCTGGCTTCTTGCTGCGTCGGTCTTTTTTTGGCTTTGCTTTTGTATTTTCTTTTTGCCGGTAAAGAGACGGTTTACATTTTGGAAACAGGGTTATCGGCGATAGGTAATCTCATTCAAAATTTTCCGGTTATGTCTACATGGATGGATCCTCTGCGTGAAAATTCTTTCCCGCAAAATTGGACAATTTATTATTGGTCTTATTGGATGGTGTGGTGCGTCGCGACCCCGTTTTTTATCGGCATGATTAGCAAAGGACGCACGATAAAAAATACTGTGCTTGGGGGATATGGCTGGGGATTGCTGGGAACCTTTACTTCCTTTATTATCTTGGGAAATTATGGGCTGGCACAGGAAATGAAGCATGGCGTGGATATTTCCGGCTTTATTGCCGGCGGCGGAAGCTATGCGCAAGCGATTTTGAAGATTTTTGATACCTTGCCGTTAAGCAGAATAGCGCTGCTTCTTTTGGTGCTTACAATGGTTGCTTTCTATGCAACCACTTTTGATTCTATCACGATGGTGGTATCGTGTTATTCCTACAAAAGGCTGCCTGTCGGGAAAGAACCGGACAAAAAAATCCGCATATTTTGGGCGGTCGTGTTTATTTTGCTGCCGATAGCATTGGTCTTTTCCGAAAAATCATTGTACAGCCTGCAATCGGTATCGGTTATTGCAGCATTTCCGTTGGGAATTATCCTTTTGGTGATTGTGGCGGGATTTTTTAAGGATGCAGGAAAATACATAGATGGATAAAGGAGAAGAGGGATGTTACAGTTTCCGGAAAATTATTTTCAAAAAGAAATCAGGTGCGGCTTTACGGTCAGCGAAACGATGAAACGCTATTGGGCGGCGCAGATGGAAGTGCTGCAGGAAGTTGTCGGCATTTGCGGGAGACATCATTTGACCTATTATGCTTTTTGGGGAACCTTGATAGGCATGGTGCGGCACAAAGGCTTTATTCCATGGGATGACGACATAGATATTGCAATGAAACGCGAGGATTATCAAAAGTTTTTGCAGATTGCCGGAAAAGAACTGCCTGCCGGCTGGCACTTGCGGAATATTTATGAGGAAAAGGAGTGGGGACAATATCACGCAATTGTTACCAATGAGCTGGTAGTAGATATTTCAGAAGAACGCCTGTCCCGTTTTCATGGCTGTCCGTTTGTGGCGGGCGTGGACATTTTTCCGCTGGACTATATTCCGCGGGAAAGTCAGGCTGCCGAAATGCAGAAGCTTTTGCTGGGCATGATACATGCGGTGGTGACATCGGTAAAATATCTAAATGAGAATAAGCAAAATGCAACGAAAGAGGAGATACAGGGAGTAAAGGAAGCGGTAGAAGAGGGACTTGCAGAATTGGAGCAGGTATGTCATGTCTCGTTTGTCAGAGGTGAGCCTGTTGTGAATCAGCTTCTCAGATTGTTTGACAAAATCAGTATGATGTACGGCACACAGGATGCGGATTTGCTGACGTCATATGCCGATTATATAAAAGGCAGGAATTTCTTTTTGGAGAAGGAATGGCTTGGCACAACACAGATGCCTTTTGAGAATATGGTTTTGACGGCGCCGTCCGATGCGGACAAGGTGCTTAGAGCATATTATGGGGACTATATGGTTTTTGAGAAAAACACGCAGGCGCACGAATACCCCGTCTACAAAAAGGAGCTGGCGATACTGCATGAGAGAGGTTTGTGGCTCAATGTGCAGGAGTAGAAGGAAGGGAGGATATATTGAAGATTTTAATTGCACATGCATTGGAAAAAATAGAGAGAACAACCGTAGAGCGGCTGCGAGAAAAGCTTCAGGAGAAGTATAAGGCTGCGGATATCGAGATATGGAACGCTGTAAAGCCGCCGACACGTGAGGACATCAAAAAAGCAGAGGCGGATATGTTTGTCGATTTTAACCTTTTTGGGTTTGAACAGGGGACTCTGGCAGGCAGCATTGTGTATAATCTGCTTGACTGCAAGCAGGTCCATATTCTGCTTGATACCGGACTTCCAAACGAGAAACAGTTGGAAAAACAGTTGAGTATAGCCATGTTCTTTTTTTGTGTGGATGCACAATACGGGCAGTATTTAGCGGAACGGTATCCCGAACTTCCCTCCCTGCAGGAAGTGGAAGGCTTTCAAAAGACGGATGCGGCGGCAGATGTGGAGCATAATGCCGGTTTGCTGTGCGATGTTGTGGGTAAGGTACTGCAAAGATGCCGTCTGGTATGCTGACCTGACAGCCGCAGCCTGCATTTTAGCAGTACCCGTTAAACATCATTCCGCTGTAGGCGCTGGTGATGTATGGGCTTGCAAAATTGCGTCCCGGATTTTTATAGGCAACCATAACGCGGTCAACATAGCTCATAGGATTTAAGGAAACCTGCGAGGTTTTCTGCAGCAGCGCGTTGGTAAATCCCTTCAATGCTTCGTGCGAGAAAGAGCCGTCTGTAGCGGAAGCGCTTTCCGAAAGCCTTTCTTCGTCAATGGAAATGGTATTGTCAGATTGTATGTGAAGTCCCATCTGCTCCAGTTCGTCGCCGTAATGAAGCGCCAGCCGCCCTATTTCGTTTGCCAGCTTTCCGCTCAGATTCTGACTCTGGCGGTAGGAAGCGGCAGCAGAAACAAAGCTGTTGTAGCTTCCAATCAAAGTGTTGACGTTGTCGGCGAGAGATTCCACATCCGTCTTCAGACCGATGGAAACGGATGTGTCCGGTTCGCTTACTGACTTTAATTCCAGCTCAAACATCTTTCCTACAGTAAAGGTATTGGAGGAAGAGGTGCGCTCTTCGCCGTTCAAGACGAAAGAAGCGTTAGCAGGTTGTCGGGAGACATAATTTAAGCCAAAGTATTCTACGACGCCGGCGGTTTTGCTGGTATGCTCGTCAGAAATACGAAAGATTTCCTGTCTGCCTTCCGCCAATCCGGTAGAAGCAGAAGTAAGCCGGATGGAACTGCGGGTATCGCCTTCGTCAAGACGGGCGCGAATGCCGAGATTGGCATTGTTAATCAGACGTACCAGCCGTTCCTGCACGGCCTTGTTGGTATCGTCTTCGTTTATATTAAATTGAAACTCATAATTCAAATCATTGATGGCAACATCAAAGGAATAGGTGTCCGGTTCAAGGCCAATCGGCTCATTGGTCAGGTATGCCCCCATATTTTCCTGAGAAGCAGCCAGACGGTTGACGGTAAGCGAGAGTGTGGGAGAAGGAGCAGCACTTCCGACATTGCCGGTAAACTTGGCGGATACAATATCCTCATCAGAGGAGTAAGCCGTCTTCTGCTCTAAAGACTGCGTATCTTCCAAACCGCCAATGGACGCAATGGTATTGTGAAGCGCACGCGCGCCCTCCTTTAAGCCAATCGCAAATATCTGGGTATCCCTGCTCTTTGTGTCAAGGTACCAAGGGGATTCTTTATTTAATTTTACGATGGAATCGTATATGCCACGAAGCTCGCTCCTTTTGTGCGTGTCATATCTGCCGGTGCTGGTGCTTTTGGGCGCATAGGACATCAGATAATGGTTATATACGTTCGTTAGAATGGCATTGCTCATAAAAACCCTCCTTTCCTCCTTGAAATGGGGTGCATATTTCCGCTGTCATCCGTTTCGGCGGATAAAACTCCTTCTATATATAATATGCACTAAGGGCAGAAAAACCTACTTTCATGTGTGTAGTATACCACTTTTTTCCTGACAGGGCAAGAGCAGACAGTCGTACTTTAAAAAAATAAGATAAAAATAGAGAAAAGCGTTGACGATGTACGTCCTGATGTGATATAGTAGCTAAGCGAGATGAGATTTAGGTCTTTTTTTTATGCATTTTTATAAATAGGAAAAAACGCGTGGAGGTGGAAAGATGCGTACAAGAATTACATTGGCATGTACAGAGTGCAAACAGCGCAATTATAACACGACGAAGGATAAGAAAACACATCCTGACAGAATGGAAATCAAGAAATACTGCAGATTCTGCAGAACGCACACAATTCACAAGGAAACCAAATAATTTCCGAATTAAAAGGAGAGACGATGGCAGATTCAGCGGAAAAGACAAAGAAGCAGAGCTTCTTTAAAAATGTGCAGATTGAATTTAAAAAGATTTCATGGCCTGACAGGAAAACCATGTTCAAGCAGTCTGTTGCGGTTGCTGCAATTTCACTTGTGGCGGGAGTTATCATTGCCGTCATCGATGTTGCGGCGCAGTACGGCGTAGATTTCCTGACATCATTGTAAGGCGAGGGGGATTGTATGGCAGAGGCAAATTGGTATGTAGTACACACCTACTCCGGATATGAAAACAAGGTCAAAGCCAATATTGAGAAAACCATTGAAAACAACAAGCATCTGGCAGAGGAGATTTTAGAGGTAAGAGTGCCCCTGCAGGACGTTGTGGAGATTAAGAACGGCGCGAAGAGGACAGTGCAGAAGAAAATGTTCCCGGGCTATGTTCTGATTAACATGGTGATGAATGACGACACCTGGTATGTAGTTCGCAACACCAGAGGCGTAACCGGATTCGTAGGGCCGGGAAGCAAAGCGGTGCCGCTGACGGAGGCGGAGATGAAGCCTTTGGGCATTAAGTTTGAAAATGTATCCATCGACTTTGGCGAGGGCGACAGCATTGCGGTGGTTGCCGGCGTATGGAAGGATACGGTGGGCGTTGTGCAAAAACTAGACTACAGCAAGCAGACAGCTACTATTAACGTGGAGCTGTTCGGCAGGGAAACCCCTGTGGAGATAGGTTTTGCGGAAGTGAGAAAGCTGTAGGAGAGTCACAAAAAAGGTATTTTCCGGCGGGACGGTTATAATCCGGACCGGTGGATAATATAGGAAGCAAGAAAGTGCATTTTTGAATGCACCGTGGGAGTTCTGCAGGGCAGCTTCGGCGCTGTCGGGGCAATGGCTGCGGGACGCCAAATTACCACATTATAGGAGGTGCCATTATGGCAAAGAAAGTAGAAGGATATATCAAGTTACAGATTCCTGCCGGCAAAGCAACACCGGCTCCGCCTGTTGGTCCTGCACTGGGACAGCACGGCGTAAACATCGTTGAATTTACAAAGCAGTTCAACGCAAGGACAGCAGATAAGGGAGACGTGATTATCCCTGTTGTCATCACTGTATATGCAGACAGAAGCTTTAGCTTTATTACCAAGACTCCGCCTGCTGCAGTACTTTTGAAGAAGGCATGTAATATCAAATCCGGTTCGGGCGTACCCAACAAGACAAAGGTAGCAACTATCTCCAAGGCAAAGGTACAGGAGATTGCTGAGATGAAGATGCCGGATTTAAATGCGGCAAGCCTTGAAGCGGCTATGAGCATGATAGCCGGAACCGCAAGAAGCATGGGTATTGTAGTAGAAGATTAGCCGAATCATAACGGCAGAGCAGTTGAAAACAGAATTGGGAGACAGGAAACTGTCGTTGGAACCATAGGAGGATTTTATAATGAAGCATGGTAAAAAATACAGCGAAGCTGCCAAACTGGTAGACCGCACAACATTTTATGAAACAGCAGATGCAATCGCTCTGGTAAAAAAGACGGCAACTGCAAAATTTGACGAAACCATTGAGGTGCATATCAGAACCGGATGTGACGGACGTCATGCGGAGCAGCAGGTTCGTGGCGCGGTAGTACTCCCCAACGGAACCGGTAAGACGGTTAAGGTACTGGTTTTTGCAAAGGGCGACAAGGTTGCCGAAGCGGAAGCGGCAGGTGCAGATTACGTTGGCGGCGACGAGCTTGTGCCGAGAATCCAGAACGATGGATTCCTTGATTTTGACGTAGTGGTAGCAACCCCTGATATGATGGGTGTTGTAGGGCGTCTTGGTAAGGTGCTGGGACCGAAAGGACTGATGCCCAATCCGAAGGCCGGAACCGTAACCATGGACGTAACCAAGGCAATCAACGACATCAAAGCAGGTAAAATTGAGTACAGGCTTGACAAAGCGAATATTATTCATGTGCCGGTAGGAAAGGCTTCCTTTACGGAGCAGCAGCTTACGGAAAATTTTGATGCGCTGTTAGAAGCCATCACAAAGGCAAGACCGTCAGCTTTGAAAGGACAGTACTTAAGAAGCATTACGCTGACTTCCACAATGGGACCCGGCGTGAAGGTTAGTGTTGCGAAGTTCTAAAGGTTTTAAAAGAAAGCGCTGCTTTCTGTTTAAAATATCGCCGAAGACAGTAGGTCCCATGGCAGTCGTCCCGATACCGGATGTTCCGATATAGTATCCGGCAGGGGGTGGCGGCAGGAGGGGTAAGCGTATGCGCCTACCGAGGAAAGAGTTTGATTTGAGACTTTTTGCCCTCCTGTCTTCAGGAGGGCTTCTCTTATAAAAAGCTCCTTTCGGCAGGGAAGAGATTCCCACAATATTCTATAAGGAGGTAAAGAAATGGCAAAGGTTGAATTAAAACAGCCCATTGTACAGGAGATTTCTGAGCGCATCAAAGATGCACAGTCCGTTGTGCTGGTTGACCCCAGAGGACTCACTGTAGAGCAGGACACACAGCTTCGCCGTGCACTTAGGGAAGCCGGAGTAGTCTACAAGGTTTACAAAAACACCATGATGAATTTTGCATTCAAGGATACGGACTTTGAAGGACTCTCCAAGTATCTGGAAGGCCCTAGTGCAATGGCAGTATCCACTACGGATGCAACTGCTCCTGCAAGAGAGCTTGCTAAGTTTGCAAAAACGGCTGACAAGTTGGAAATCAAGGGCGGTGTTGTGGAAGGAAATTTGTATGATGCAGCAGGTATTGCAAGCATTGCAACAATTCCGGCAAGAGAAGAGCTTATTTCCAGACTGTTGGGAAGCTTACAGGCTCCTATCACCAATTTTGCACGTGTTATGAACCAGCTTGCTGAAAAAGGCGGCGCAGGTGCGGTAGAAGCAGCACCCGCAGAAGAAGCTCCTGCAGAGACGGCGGAAGTGCCCGCTGCAGAGGAAGCGCCGGCAGCAGAATAATGGCAGCAAAGCAAAAGGGCACAAAGCCCGCAGCGAAACCAAACGATTGAAAGAATAAATTAACGGAGGGAATGAAAATGGCTAAATTAACAGCTCAGGAACTTATTGATGCAGTAAAAGAGTTGACTGTACTTGAATTAAATGAATTGGTAAAGGCTTGCGAGGAAGAATTCGGCGTATCCGCAGCAGCAGGCGTTGTAGTTGCAGCAGCAGGTGCCGGCGCAGGCGCAGAGGTAGAGGAGAAGACCGAGTTTAACGTAGAGCTTACCGAGATTGGTGCTGAAAAGGTTAAGGTTATCAAGGTAGTTCGTGAGATTACCGGTCTTGGCCTGAAGGAAGCAAAAGACCTTGTTGAGAGCGCTCCTAAGGCAGTAAAGGAAGCTGTATCCAAGGACGAAGCTGAAGAGCTCAAGAAGAAACTGGAAGAAGTTGGCGCAAAGGTTACATTGAAGTAATCGGGGCGGTCAGACTGTAAATGGTGAAGGGTGCTGCGGATAAGCCGCGGCGCCCTTTTTGTGTAAAGGGGCATGTGCGATGCGGCGGGGACGCCCGTAGAGCACAACCAAAAGCAGAAAATTCCTCCACCTGCAAAAAAAATTCTTGACGCGTTTTCCAATTTGTAGTAATATGGATAGTGCACTATTGTGGTGTGCTATGTCTATTTTGCATGTGAAATATTGGTAGAATAGGGTCAAAATCATATAAGAACGGGGTGAAATGTCAATGGAAAAGAACAGAATACGTCCCATTGCCGCAGGCAAGAACATACGTATGAGTTATTCACGACAAAAAGAGGTTTTGGAAATGCCTAATCTGATTGAAGTCCAGAAGGATTCCTATCAGTGGTTTTTGAAAGAAGGCTTAAAAGAGGTATTTGACGACATCTCTCCGATTGCGGATTACAGCGGTTCTTTAAGTTTGGAATTCGTGGACTTTGAATTGTGCGAAAAGGATGTAAAGTATTCGATTGAGGAGTGCAAAGAGCGTGACGCGAACTATGCGGCTCCCCTTAAGGTAAAGGTACGTCTTTACAACAAGGAAAAGGAAGAAATCAGTGAGCATGAGATTTTTATGGGCGACCTTCCCTTGATGACAGAGACAGGAACTTTTATCATCAATGGCGCGGAGCGTGTTATAGTAAGCCAGTTGGTACGTTCCCCGGGCATCTATTATGCTGTCGGACATGACAAAATCGGCAAGAGGCTGTTTTCCTGTACCGTAATTCCCAATCGTGGTGCATGGCTGGAGTACGAAACGGATTCCAATGATGTGTTCTACGTGCGTGTGGACAGAACCAGAAAAGTACCGATTACCGTTCTTATCAGGGCGCTTGGCATTGGCACCAATGATGAAATCAGAGAGGTGTTTGGCGACGAGCCCAAGATAGAAGCAAGCTTCACGAAGGACACTTCTGAAAATTATCAGGAGGGCCTGTTAGAGTTATACAAAAAAATCCGTCCGGGTGAGCCTCTGAGCGTGGAGAGCGCTGAGAGTCTTATTAATGCTATGTTTTTTGACCCCAGAAGATATGACTTGGCGAAAGTCGGCAGATATAAATTCAACAAAAAGCTGTCTCTCAGAAACAGAATCCGGAATCAGGTTCTGGCGGCAGACGTTGTGGAGCCTTCTACAGGCGAAGTGCTTGCAGCAGCAGGGACGACGGTGAGTACAGAGCTCGCCGATGAGATTCAGAATGCGGCAGTACCGTTTGTCTATATTCAGACAGAGGAGCGCAATGTCAAGGTGCTTTCCAATATGATGGTGGACATCCGTCATTTTGTGGATTGCAATCCGAGAGAGTTAGGCATCACCGAGAAGGTATATTACCCTGTTTTGGCGCAGATTTTGGAAGAGTTTTCCGAGGATGCGGAGGCGCTTGCCGAGGCAATCAGGAAAAATGTGCATGAGCTGATACCGAAGCATATTACCAAAGAAGATATTTTTGCTTCCATTAATTATAATATTCATCTGGAATACGGTCTGGGCGGCGGAGACGATATCGACCACCTTGGCAACAGGCGTATTCGTGCGGTGGGCGAGCTTTTACAGAATCAGTACCGCATCGGTCTTTCCAGAATGGAGAGAGTGGTAAGGGAGAGGATGACGACGCATGATACGGAGGAAGTGTCTCCTCAGTCACTGATTAATATTAAGCCGGTTACTGCGGCAGTGAAAGAATTCTTTGGTTCTTCACAGTTGTCACAGTTTATGGATCAGAACAATCCTCTGGGTGAGCTGACGCATAAGAGACGTCTGTCAGCGCTCGGTCCCGGCGGTCTTTCCAGAGAGAGGGCCGGATTCGAGGTGCGTGACGTGCATTATTCCCACTATGGAAGAATGTGCCCCATTGAGACGCCTGAAGGTCCGAATATCGGTTTGATTAATTCATTGGCAAGCTATGCGAGAATCAATGAGTACGGCTTTGTGGAGGCGCCTTACCGTGTGATTGACAAGTCCGACCCGACAAATCCCCGCGTAACGGACGAGGTGGTTTATATGACGGCGGACGAAGAGGATAATTATCATGTTGCGCAGGCAAATGAGGTATTAGACGACGAAGGACATTTTGTCCGCAATTCTGTGTCGGGACGTTACCGTGACGAGACACAGGAGTACCCTAAGGCAATGTTTGACTATATGGACGTGTCGCCTAAAATGGTATTTTCCGTGGCAACGGCGCTGATTCCGTTCCTTGAAAATGATGATGCAAACCGTGCGCTGATGGGCTCTAACATGCAGCGTCAGGCGGTTCCGCTTTTAAAGACAGAAGCGCCGGTGGTAGGTACCGGTATGGAGCCGAAGGTTGCAGTCGATTCAGGTGTCTGCATCATTGCCAAGAAAGCGGGAACGGTTAGTTATGTGTCCTCGAAGCTGATAAAGCTTACTTATGATGACGGAGAGAAAGAAGAATTTCATCTTTCCAAGTTTACAAGAAGTAACCAAAGCAACTGCTATAATCAGAAGCCCATTGTATTTAAGGGAGACCATGTGGCAGCGGGGCAGGTGATTGCAGACGGTCCGTCTACTTCCGAAGGCGAGCTGGCGCTGGGCAAGAATCCGCTGATTGGGTTTATGACATGGGAAGGTTATAACTACGAGGATGCCGTACTGTTAAGCGAGAGACTGGTGCAGGAGGATGTATATACCTCCGTGCATATTGAGGAATATGAGGCGGAAGCGCGTGATACCAAGTTGGGGCCTGAGGAAATTACAAGGGATGTGCCGGGTGTCGGCGACGACGCTTTGAAGGATTTGGACGACAGGGGAATTATCCGCATTGGCGCCGAGGTGCGTGCCGGCGATATTCTGGTAGGTAAGGTGACGCCGAAGGGCGAAACGGAGCTTACGGCGGAGGAAAGGCTTCTGCGTGCTATTTTTGGTGAAAAGGCGAGAGAGGTAAGGGATACTTCCTTAAAAGTGCCTCATGGCGAATATGGTATTGTTGTGGACGCCAAAGTGTTTACAAGGGAAAACAGCGATGAGCTGTCCCCGGGCGTCAATCAGGCAGTACGCATTTATATTGCACAGAAGAGAAAGATATCGGTAGGCGATAAGATGGCAGGCCGCCACGGTAACAAGGGTGTTGTTTCCCGCGTACTTCCTGTGGAGGATATGCCTTACCTGCCTAACGGACGTCCGTTGGATATCGTATTAAATCCCTTGGGCGTGCCGTCGCGTATGAACATTGGACAGGTATTGGAAATCCATTTATCTCTGGCGGCAAAGGCGCTGGGCTTCAATGTGGCAACGCCTGTATTTGACGGAGCCAACGAGCAGGATATTATGGATACGCTGGATTTGGCAAACGACTATGTCAATCTGGAGTGGGAAGAATTTGAGAAAAGGCATGGGGAGGAGCTGCTTCCTGAGGTGTTGCAGTATCTTTCTGATAACAGGGAGCACAGAAAGCTTTGGAAGGGCGTTCCCATTTCCAGAGACGGTAAGGTAAGGCTGCGCGACGGCAGGACGGGAGAATATTTTGACGGTCCGGTTACCATCGGGCATATGCACTACTTAAAGCTGCACCATTTGGTTGATGATAAGATTCATGCGCGCTCCACGGGACCGTACAGTCTGGTAACGCAGCAGCCTCTGGGCGGTAAAGCACAGTTTGGCGGACAGCGTTTTGGCGAGATGGAGGTTTGGGCGCTTGAGGCATACGGCGCATCCTACACACTTCAGGAAATCCTGACGGTGAAGTCTGATGATGTGGTGGGACGTGTCAAGACCTATGAGGCGATTATCAAGGGGGACAATATTCCTGAGCCGGGTATTCCGGAGTCTTTCAAGGTTCTGTTAAAAGAGCTGCAGGCACTTGGTCTGGATGTGCGGGTACTGCGCGAGGACAACACGGAAGTGGAAATCATGGAAAGCGTGGACTACAACGATACCGATTACCGGTATGAAATCGAAGGCAACAGAAAAGACTACGAAGACTATGAGAGGAATTCTCTTGACGAGTTTGGCTATCAGCAGCAGGAATTTGATGAAGACGGCGAGCTGATAAGCACGGAGGATGACTTTGACGAAGAATTTGATGAAGACGAAGTCCTTGTAGACGAGCTGGAAGAATTCTAAGAAAGCGCTGATGCAATCACCGTTTTCCCAAATTAGACTTAGCATGGAAGGGAGTGCCATAATGTCAGAAACAAAAAATGAAGCATATCAACCCATGACGTTTGATGCCATCAAAATTGGTCTGGCTTCCCCTGAGAAAATCAGGGAATGGTCCAGAGGCGAGGTATTGAAGCCTGAGACCATCAATTACAGAACCTTAAAGCCGGAGAGAGACGGTCTGTTCTGTGAAAAGATTTTCGGACCGAACAAGGACTGGGAATGTCACTGTGGTAAATATAAGAAGATTCGATATAAGGGTGTTGTCTGTGACCGCTGCGGTGTTGAAGTAACCAAGGCAAGCGTGCGCAGGGAGCGTATGGGGCATATTGAACTGGCGGCTCCGGTTTCCCACATCTGGTATTTTAAGGGGATTCCCAGCCGTATGGGACTGATTCTTGATTTGTCGCCAAGAGTATTGGAGAAGGTGCTTTACTTTGCATCTTATATTGTGCTGGATGCAGGCAGCTCCAATCTGGAATACAAGCAGATTCTTTCCGAGAAGGAATATCAGGATGCAAGAGAGACCTGGGGCAATAAATTCCGTGTGGGAATGGGCGCCGAGGCAATTAAAGAGCTGCTTCAGGCAATTGATTTGGAGCAGGAAGCGGCAGAATTAAAAACGGGATTGAAGGAGTCCACCGGACAGAAGCGCGCCCGTATCATCAAGCGTCTTGAGGTGGTGGAGGCATTCAGAGAGTCCGGCAATCAGCCGGAATGGATGATTTTGGATGTAATTCCTGTGATTCCTCCCGATATTCGTCCCATGGTACAGTTGGATGGCGGACGTTTTGCAACTTCCGATTTGAACGATTTGTATAGAAGGATTATCAATAGAAACAACCGTTTAAAGAGACTATTGGAATTGGGTGCACCTGATATTATTGTACGCAATGAGAAGAGAATGCTGCAGGAGGCGGTGGACGCCCTGATTGACAATGGCAGGCGTGGACGCCCCGTGACGGGACCCGGCAATCGGGCACTGAAGTCTCTGTCAGATATGTTAAAGGGAAAATCCGGACGTTTCCGCCAGAACCTTTTGGGCAAGCGTGTGGACTATTCCGGACGTTCTGTTATCGTGGTTGGTCCTGAGCTAAAGATTTATCAGTGCGGTCTGCCCAAGGAGATGGCAATCGAGCTGTTTAAGCCTTTCGTGATGAAGGAGCTGGTAGCGAGGGGCATCAGCCAGAATATTAAAAATGCAAAGAAGCTGGTGGAAAGACTGGATACCAGCGTATGGGATGTGTTAGAGGAAGTTATCAAGGAGCACCCCGTTATGCTGAACCGTGCCCCTACCCTGCACAGACTGGGTATTCAGGCGTTTGAGCCGATTTTGGTAGAAGGTAAGGCAATCAAGCTGCATCCGCTGGTATGTACCGCATTCAACGCGGACTTTGACGGCGACCAGATGGCAGTTCATTTACCGCTTTCCGTGGAAGCGCAGGCGGAGTGCCGTTTCCTGCTGCTTTCGCCGAACAACCTGTTAAAGCCTTCCGACGGCGGTCCCGTGGCGGTTCCGACGCAGGATATGGTGCTTGGTATCTACTACCTGACACAGGAAAGAGAGGGCGCTAAGGGCGAGGGCAAGTACTTTAAGAATGTAAACGAAGCTATATTGGCATATGAAAATCAGGTGATTACTCTGCAGTCCCGCATCAAGGTACGCGTTACCAAGAAGCGTGAGGACGGCGAGGTGATATCTGACATTGTAGAGTCCACGTTAGGGCGCTTTATCTTTAACGAAGTGCTGCCGCAGGATTTGGGCTTTGTGGACAGAAGCAATCCGGAAAACCTGCTGAAGCTGGAAGTGGATTTCCATGTCAACAAGAAAGGCTTAAAGCAGATACTGGAAAAGGTAATCAACACCCACGGCGCATTCAAGAATGCTGAGGTGCTCGACTATATCAAGGCGATGGGGTATAAGTACTCTACCAGAGCAGCCATGACGGTATCCATTTCCGACATGACGGTGCCTGCGGAGAAGCCGGAGCTGCTTGCACAGGCACAGGCGACGGTGGATAAGATTTCCACCAATTTCCGGCGTGGTCTTATCACGGAGGAGGAAAGATACCGTGCGGTGGTAGAGACTTGGAACGAGACGGATAAAGAGCTGACCGATAAGTTGATTGGCGGTCTGGATAAGTACAACAACATCTTTATGATGGCGGACTCCGGCGCCCGCGGTTCCAACCAGCAGATTAAACAGCTTGCAGGTATGCGTGGTCTGATGGCGGATACCACCGGACGTACCATCGAGCTGCCCATCAAGTCAAACTTCCGTGAAGGACTGGATGTACTGGAGTACTTTATGTCCGCCCACGGTGCAAGAAAGGGTCTGTCCGATACCGCGCTGCGTACTGCGGACTCCGGTTATCTGACAAGACGTATGGTCGACGTGTCGCAGGAGCTTTCCATCAGGGAAATCGACTGCAGCGAAGGCAGAGACGATATCCCGGGTATGTGGGTGAAAGCTTTTATGGACGGCAAAGAGACCATCGAGGGCTTAAAAGACCGAATTACAGGGCGTGTTTCTTGTGAAGATATTTATGATAAAGACGGCAATATGATTGTAAAACACAATCATATGATTACACCCAGCCGTGCGGCTAAAATTTTGAGCGTCGGCGTCAATGCGGAGGGCGAACCCGTCAGTGAAGTGAAGATTCGTACGATTTTGACCTGCCGTTCCCATAACGGTATTTGTGCAAAGTGTTACGGTGCGAACATGGCGACCGGTGAGGCGGTACAGGTCGGCGAGGCAGTCGGCATTATTGCGGCACAGTCTATCGGCGAGCCTGGTACACAGCTTACCATGCGTACCTTCCATACAGGAGGTGTTGCCGGCGACGATATCACACAGGGTCTTCCCCGTGTAGAGGAGCTTTTTGAGGCGAGAAAGCCGAAGGGTCTTGCCATTATATCGGAGTTTGCCGGAAAGGTAGAAATTCGCGACACGAAGAAAAAGCGTGAAGTAGTCGTGTCCAATGACGAGACAGGCGAGAGCAAGGCGTACCTGATTCCGTATGGTTCCCGTATCAAGGTGGTAGACGGGCAGGTACTGGAGGCCGGCGACGAATTGACGGAAGGTAGTGTCAATCCCCATGACTTGTTAAAAATCAAGGGAATCCGTGCCGTACAGGATTACATGCTTAGGGAAGTGCAGCGTGTATACCGTCTGCAGGGCGTTGATATTGCCGACAAGCACATTGAAGTCATTGTGCGTCAGATGTTAAAGAAAATTCGCATTGAAAACAACGGCGACACGGAGTTCTTGCCCGGTACGCTGGTGGATGTGCTGGATTTTGAAGAGATGAACGAGCAGCTTACGGCGGAAGGAAAGGAGCCTGCGGAAGGCAAGCAGGTTATGCTGGGTATCACCAAGGCGGCGCTCGCGACCAATTCCTTCCTTTCAGCAGCGTCCTTCCAAGAGACTACAAAGGTTCTTACGGAGGCGGCAATCAAGGGCAAAGTTGATCCGCTGATAGGCCTGAAGGAAAATGTAATTATCGGTAAGCTGATTCCTGTAGGCACAGGTATGAAGCGTTACCGTTCCACACATTTAAGTACGGATGATGTGTTAGAGATTGCAGATGATGCAGAAATCAGTTTTGATGACAGCGTAGAAGCAGAAATGCCTGTTTCAGAAGAGGCTCTTTCCACAGCAGACTCTGTGGAAGCGGAGCAGGAAGAAGTAGAGCTGATTACGGAAGTATAAGAATAATAAAAGTTTCAGAAAAGCGGTTTGGGTCTTTGGGCCAAAACCGCTTTTTCGTGAAAAGAAATATCCGAAGATAATTTTTGCCGTGAGGAGTTTGTGAACAAAAGAGAATAGTTTATGAACAAAATGGACAAGAATAGGCAGAAAACTTGTGACAAAAAAAGTGAAATGATATAATGAAAAAAATAGACGAAAATTATGATAAAAAGGTATGGCTATCGCTATGAAGAACGATATTCTCTCATTGAAAGGTATCTATCAATTTCTTTTTATAAGTGATTATCCCACATTTTGCGTAGGAATTATTACAAAGAATAATCGTACAGGACTTACGCTGACAAAATTCTGGAAGGATAATATTTTAGTCAATTTCCGTAACCGCAAGTATGGAAAGCAGATATGGCGTGCGGAAGGCGGGCGCAACCGCTATATATCCGATATTTGTAACCGGAGCGAAAGGATTTCTTTTTATGGTGAATATGCGGAGGAAATAGAAAGTGCGGCAGATGCGGAGACAGTATTGCGGCAAATCAGGCAGTTTGCCAGTTTTTTACTGGAAAGGCAGTTTAATTATGATGCCTTTATGCAGAAAATTCCTTCGTATATCCGGTTTCTTTCTGAAAGGGATGTCTGCTTTACGGAAGAACCGGAGCGCTTTTTTGAAAAAATACTGGAGGAAAAAAAGAAATACGACAGGCAAGCGAATGCGGGAAAGGCTTTTTACTGCGGATATCTTTTGACCTTTCTCATGTTCCATGCGCTTTCGGGTAACGGGGAAGGCGGGGAAAGCCTGCAAAGCCTGCGTGACAGACCGGAGCTGTCTTTGACGGCGATGGAAAAAGGAAACAAAAAGGTAATCGGAGCGCGCGGCGGAGATCCTGTATTTTTGACGGGAAAAAATACGGAGCTTTGCAGTGCGCCGCTGACGGCAAGGCATTTTTTCGGCAGGGAGAGGGAGCTCTTCGAGCTGCGGGAAATGCTGGCGCAGGGAGGCAGATATTTGGTAAACGGTATTGGCGGTATTGGCAAGACGGAACTGATGCGTCAGTTTATCAAATGCTGTATGGAAGAGCGTCTTGTGGACTATATTTGTACCATACAATATGAAAACAGTTTGGAGGACAGCTTGATAAAGGCGTTTCCGGATGTGCGCGGTATAGACAGGGAGACCAATTTCAGAGAGGCGCTGGCAAGAATCCGTGTCCATGCAGGCGAGGGAATTCTCATAGTGATTGATAATATGAACTGCGGGCAAAAGGAGCAGGGCTGGGAAGCGCTTTGCGAGCTTCCGGCGACGGTTTTTGTGACCTCACGCCAGCAGAAGCTGGAGGGATTTAAAACCTATCGGATAGAGTCGGTAGGAAAAGAGGCATGTGCGCTTGTTTTTCGGGATAATTACCAACGTTCTCTTTCGGAGGAGGACAGGGAGGCGCTCGAAAGAATGACGGACAGGGAGGTCTGGCAGCATACGCTGACGCTCAGGCTTTTAGGCTGTGTGGCGAGGACAAGGAGCTGGACGGTACCGGAGCTGTTGGAGCGGCTTGAGAAAGGAGAACCGCCTATATCGTTAGAGGGGCAGGACGGTTATGCGGGGCTGCAGCAGATATATCGCAGAACCTATGCTTTTTCAGGGCTGAAAAAAAGCATGAACAGGCTGCTGCGTATGATAGCGGCCCTGCCCTATGAGAGCTATGGGAAATCTTTTGCAGAAAACTATCTGCAGGGTTTTTTGGAGGATGGAGCGGACATGGGGGAGAGTCTGGAGAAGCTTTGGGAGGGCGGCTGGCTGGAAAAGCGCGGCGGCGGCTATTCCATGCATCCTTTTATTGCAGAGTGTATGTTGGCAAAACCGCTGACAGAGGAGGACGCCGCTCCCTTTTTTGAAAGTGTGTATGCAGTATGTACAAGTGCGTCTCAAGGCTTTCGCATTGAGAGCGTGCGGGAATTCTTTTTCAATCCGCCTGCGGAGAATAGCGGTGCAGGCGGAGAACTACAAAAAGCGTTGTCTTTCGTCTATTCCGTGGCACAGAAGCTGTCAGGCGGCCTATGCGAGCAATTTCTGCAGCTTATCCTGCTTGCGGCAGAGTCGGCATATTGTCTGTTGGGATTTGACAAGGAAAAGCTGCACTATTTAATGGGGCTGAAACAGAATTGCAGGAATGCTTCCGCAGCAACGCAAGCTTACTGGTATACCGTTTTGAGCACATACAATTATGAAGATACACAAGAGCTGGAAAGGGCATATGAGAAGTATACAAAAGGCGGGCTGGTATCAAAAGAGATTTGCCTTGCCTTTACAAATGCATTGGCGCTTCGACATCTGCAGAAGGGAAATGCAGGACGCGCGAGAGAGCTGGCACAGTATATATGGGACAATGCGCAGGATTTAGACAGCAAGATGGGCGCCTGCTATATCATGGCAGAGTCCTTGGAGCAGGAGGGCGATCTGGAGGGCTGCTTTGCCTGGGGAGAAAGGGGAGAAGAAATCGGCAGGAGCAGCAAAAACAAAAACACCTGGAACAGGCATCAAATTATGTTTTTTCAGTGTGTGATAAACATTGCCGTTGGAAAATTTGAAACGGTAAAGCGTATTCTGGAAGAAGAACAGGAAAGTTTGAAAAATGACAAGAGTTATTTCTACAAATTTCAGCTCCTGTTCTACTGGGGCTCATATAAGCTGGGCATAGGGGAAGAGGGTTATGGCATTGTGCAGCTTACGGAAGCCTGCAAAATGGCAAAGATTGTTTTTAGTACTGCGGAAGGCGCCTACTATGCAACCTGCCTGACGGAACTTGCCATGGCGTATAATAAGGCGGGGTGCAGGGAGGAAGCATGTGAATGCTACAAAAAGGTACTGCGTATTTACGATACCGTAGAGGGACATGCCTTTGAACGGCATCGCATCTTAAACAATATGGGTGTGATGTATCTGGACTGGGAAAAGCCTGAGGAAGCGCTGACTTGTCTGGAAGAGGCGTACCGGCTGGGAGTGGATATGGGAGGACTTGCGGCGGCGGAGCCGGCAAATAATCTCTCGAAGGCGTACAGGCTTTTGGGCAGCAGGGAGGAGGAGCTTCGCTATCTGCAGGAGGCGGCGCCCGTGCTGGAGCAGTTTTACGGGAGCGCGCATCCGAAGGTGGTGGATGCGAAAGAGAGGTTAATGGGGTGATAAGTAGAATTATTTTTGCAGATTTTTCAGAGGAAAGGATGAGTAATATGAAGAGAAAAATGAGTTGTATGATAGGAATTGTAACAGTATTTATGTTGGCGGGATGCGGGGCGCAGCGAGCTAAGAGCGATAAGGAAATATTGCAAGAGCTTGATACAGGGACGATTCAATATAAGTCTCAAGAGTTAACGATTCAAGAGATAGAAATTACAGACAGGCGCACAGATACAGATGGTAAAAAGGATATCGTATATGTTTCCGTTATAGCAGATAATGATGTTGTATCATGTGAAATGAGTTATATTGCAGAATATAGTCTGTACGACCAAGGTTGGGTTTTGGACAATTTTTCAGAAAATAATCGAGGCAGTTGGATAATCAAACCTATTTCTGCTCCGGAAAACAGCTTGCTGGAAGAACATTCCCAAGACAGCTACATAGATAGTGATATTCTGTTGGACGAAGGAACGGCATTTTACTATTATGAAAAAGTTCAAGATGAGGTTTATTGTTCTACGACATATTTATATAAAGCGCAATATGAATTTGACGCGAAAGAAACAAAATGGGAATACATAGATTCCGAAATAGTGGAAAAAGAATCCGAGTGGGATGTTGACGGAACTTGGTCTTATGTTAGCACGCCGGGCGTTTCCGTAATGGGAGGAGCGGCTTTGGACTCTGAAAACCATCACATGATGCTGAGCATCGAAGTGAACAGCGGTGTGGCACATGTAATTGCATATACACAAGGAGATAATATAACGTATTTTGATGGAGATATCATTCTTACTGCCGGTGAAGGCGGCTGTTCAGAGACTGTAGAGTTTTCATATGAAGTGCCGGGATTTATGCCAATTGTGATTCGGGGCGAAATCTTTATTACTCCGGACAGGGTATTTATAAGTCATGGCGGTAGATTTGAAAGAATTAGATAGCAAATTGACAACCGACATTTTAGGACAGGGCTTTTGACACCCGAATCATATACATAGAAAAGAGGATTCGGAGGAAAACAAAAATGATAAAAAGAATATGCAGTATATTAACAGCGGTAGTCCTGACTGCCTGCCTGACGGCATGTGGGGACGGAGAAATATCAGAGAAAGAGTACCAAAGCTTCTTAAGTGATATGGGAATATCGGGGGTGGAAAGTGCTGTGGAAGGCGCCGTCTATGTGGAGGCATTCAGTAATAAGATAGATACGGCTTATTATCAGCCGGACAAAATCGGCGGCGAGCAATACAGACTGATAGCGCAAACCTGTGGCGAAGAGAAGAAAACGGAAATGTACGGCTGCTATGTACTGGGTGAAGACGAGGCAGCCGCGGCTGCCATGCGGGAAGCGTATATTGCGTACCTGCAGTCTGCCGGTTATGCGCTTATCGAGGAAACCAGAACAGGCGATGTGATTTATGCAAAAGGAAGTCATGCCGTAAAGGTGTTAAAGATGAATGGAAAGGTAAGCTGGAATGACGAAGTTGCCGGACAGTATGGATTGTATGTGTTCTTTTATTAATGGGGATTATTTTATCACATTCAAAGTCCCTTCATATTCCAGCTCGCCCGTAATGACGGTTTGCCACGAGGAGATACTGTAAAAGGTATCTCCTGTTTTTTTGGGATACTGAATGCGGACGGACACTTCCAGAGACTGCATGTCGGAGAGAGGGAAGGAGTAGCTGCGCTCTTCTCCGGCGGCATGAAAATACGCCGTCTCCGAACTGCTGTCCGCATAGAGGGCGGCAAGCTCTGCGTCAAGTGCGGCAAGCGCCGCCTGCGCCTGCCCTTCTGCCGTGTAGTAGGCGCAGGTGCGGTCCAGTACCTTTTTGCTCAGCTTATAGTCGGCATTGGCGCTGACGATGGAGAGTGTGGCAAAGGACACCAGACAGAGTATGACAAATATCACCAACAGGGAGGAAGAGCCGATACCGCTGCTGAAGGAAAGACCGGATTTCTTTGACTTGTTCTCATTCATGGCTGTAACCTCCTTTTATGGCGGTATGGTACTGCAGCGGCAGGGTGTAAAGGGTCTCATATTCTGTTACGCTGCCGTCGTTGCCGAAGATATTTTTGATAAAAGTAATTTCCGCCGTGTGAAGCCCTGTTTCGGCATGGTATCCATTATCCGCAAAGTCAATGCGGTACACGATACGGGTGTCTGCACCGTCGGAAAATTCCCAATTCTCATCAAAGAAGAAGAAAATGGAATCACCGTCGTTATTCATATAAAAGCCGTTCTGTTCACTGCCGTATTGCTCGCATAGGAGGCTGTACACAAACAGAATATCCGCATTCGAGGCATTCCACAGCTCCGCAAGGTTCTGGGACCATACGACTGCCTGATTTGTCTCCTGCGTTTTTGTATCGAGCAGGTGCGCTTTGACAAAAAGCTGGATACACGCCGCGCTTGCAAGGGCAAAGAACAGGATGGAAATGGTTAATTCAATTAGGAATAAACTGGAGCGTGATTTCTTCATAGGGGCCTCCGTTCTGGTGATGAATGACTCGGGTATTGCCTGTTGCCGGCCTGTTTTGCGGCGTGTTATTGTCCGCTGTCGGAACGCAGTGAAGCATACAGGGTAAGCGTTCTGCTGCCGGTGTCTAAAGTAAGCCGGATAAGCCCTGTTTCCACCTCTTCCATGGTAAGACCCGACAAGGGCATGATGTCCTGCCCTGCCGACAGCAGGTTTGTACCGGTGAAAGAATCCCTTCTGATAAATAATTCTTTCAGATAGCCGTCATAGAGGTAGAGGCAGGTACAGTATTCGTCATCCCCCACCCTGCGGATAAACATCAGGGCACAGGTGCCTTCCAGCTCTCCGATTTCAATGGAATCGCAGACGTCGTTCTGACGTATTTTTTCACTGATATAAGAATAGGCGGTGCGCTCGGCAAAGTTGTCGTTCATATTGGAGACGGTTTTTTTGTAGACATTTGCGCCGATGGTAACCAGCATAAGGGCAGAAGCGGCAAAAACACCAAACAGAGTCAGAACAAAAAGCACATCTACGATATGGCGGCCGGGTTCTTTGGAATGAAAGTGCATATTATTGACCTCCCTGCGTTCTGTCTAAAATAGTGACATCCGGCATAATGTTGGAGCCGATGGGCTGATAGTCCACATAAAAGAGATCCTCATTATAAAGTAAGCCGTAATGCTCCTTGATATATGCTAAGCTGGGCGGATAGGCGCCTTCCACGGCGTAGCACTGTGCGATGCTGCGGTTTAATGCTGTCTCCAGACTTTCCCGCTGCTTTTCCAGAGCGGTATCGGAAACAGACTGCAGGCTGCTGTAAAAAAGAAGGAACAGCGCCAGAAAAGCGGCAAGGGGCAGCAGGTATATTAATTTTGCAAAAGGAAGCTGTTTATCCCGCTCAAAGCGGTTGCGGTAAAGACTCATGTAGGTTCTCCTTTAGCCGATGCTGGACATAATTCCCATAAGCGGGAAAATAACAGACAACAGAACCAGTCCCACAATAACGGACAGGATAATCACGAGGGTGGGCTCCAAAACCGATATGATGGAGCGGATTTTCCGCTCTGTCTCCCTGTCGTAGTTGTCAGCAATCTTCTGCATAACGGAATCGATGGAACCGGTGCGGAAGCCGACGGCAACCATGCGGGAGTATAAGTTGGAAAAAATGCCGGAGGCGGTCAGTGCTTCAGCAAAATTGGCGCCATCGGAAATTGCCTTTTTGCAGGCGGCAATTTTCTCCTGCATGCCTTTATGCTCCGTCAGTTCGGAGACCATATCAAGGCTTGCGAAGGTATCCATACCGCTGCTGATGGTAAGCGCCATGCCGCTTGCAAAGCGTCCTGCGGCAAGCTTTTCATAAAAGCCCTTTGTCAGTGGAAAGGCGGATAAGATGCGTCTGGAGAGAATGCGCCCTTTCCGTGTTTTGGTTGACAGGAAGTAGAGCCCTGCAATGAGGAGCAGAATCACGACAAAGACAATAGAGTAACGGTTCAAAGAACTGCCCAAGTGCAGAAGCGTTGCGGATATGCCGCTCATTTCGCTGCCAAGCTGGATAAATACCTGATTAAAGATAGGAAGCACTTTACCGAGCAGTACAAAAATGACAAGCACCATGATGCCAATCATGATAAAAGGATAGCTTATGGCGCTGCGGATGTTGTCGGAAATGGAATCCTCCCGCTCATAATATTCGGCAAGAGACTGCATGACGGAATCTAAGTTGCCGGATTCTTCGCCGATGGCAATCATATGCAGCACATAGTCGGGGAAAACGCCGGATGCACGCAGCGCATCGGCAAAGGCTTCCCCCTGTCTGCAGACCTCCAGTATACCTTGGATAATGTCTTTTCCTTCCTGTGTTTTGCTGTCATTTAACAGGATTTCCATGCTTTCCATCGGGGTGATGCCTGCTTTGAACAGCATGGCGGTCTGGCTGCAGAAGGAGGCGGTTTCCTGATTGGATAATCTTTTTTTGCCCATTGTCTTTTCTCTCCTTTTTAATACGAATATTTGACAACATAGTTGCTTTCATCACTGATAAAATCCCGCAGTTCAGTTTCTTCGACCATGGAGGCAAGGGTAGGGTCCATCAGCTCCCAGTCCTTGCCGTCAAACTGCACAATGCCGTTGACCCAGCCGACATCTTGTATATAGGCGCTAATCCACGCGTGGTATAAATCTCCGGCATAGCCCACTTCAAGGCGCGTGGGAATCCGCTGGCTCCGCAGCATACTTGTCATGACAGCGGCGTAATCCAAGCAGATACCCAAGCCGCTTTCCAAGACGGCATCTACGTCAGGAATATAGCCGCTGGGCACTGTTTCGGCTTTGTCATAATCGTAAGAAATGGAAGTTATCACATAATTGTATACATTTGCAATCACCTCCAAATCGGTATTGGCAGGCGCGGCAAGCTCCTCTGCCAAGGCGACGGCATGGCTTGCGGAATCAAAAGAGCAGTATTGGTTGGGATACAGGTAGGGTCCAAACTCATTAGACAGGGTAACCTCCACGGTGACAGTCAGGCAAATCACATAATTGGTGTCAAACACATTTTCCAAAATGGTAATTTCATAAGCGCCGCTGCCGGAGGACAGGGGAAATGCTTCATATTCGCTGCTGCCCAGATTGTAGGTATAGGTAACGGAATTACTTCCTTTTATCTGCATCTTTACCTTGGGGCATTCTCCGGTGTACCGCGCCATAATATAGCCCTCCGCGGCATTGGAATAGTCAATGGAGGCATACTCGTTGTGCGTCTCCTCTGTGCCGCCCGTTGTGGGAACAAGACAGTGCGGCGTATTGTCACGAAGACCGCTCTCCGGTTCGGGCGTTGGCGTCGGTTCGTGAGTCTCAGGCGCAGGAGAGGCGTCAGGACTGTCTGAGGGGGAGGGAGATATGCCTGCGGTATCGGTTGGAGCAGGAGAAGAATTGTCTGCAGGCGTGGTATCCGGAATGCCGGAACTTGTGTCTGCAGAAGAAGAGGGCAGTGTATTCCCGTCGGGCAGAGGATTCGTGTCTGTGCCGCAGCCGGTGAGCGGGGCACATAACAAATATGAAATTAAGCAAAGTAAAAGAGTCTTCTTTTTCATAACAATCCTTTCCTTTTTCGTGTCAGCGGGGAGAGAGCCAAAGGTGAAAGGTGGGGGCGTTCTCCAAAGGAATATAAATGTTGGTTTCCGTTCCATAATAAGAAAAGGAAATCACACCGGTTTTTTCGTTGTAGGAAAGCGCCGGTTCCGTGATGCCGGATGCAGTTTCCTGATAGGCTTCGTCATAAAGGATACCGCTGCCGGAAAGCGTAAGCTTCAGCACATCTCCTGACAGGGTATCAGATACCAATACCACCTCGGAAGCTCCTCCGCGTTTAAAAAAGGGAGCGGCAGGCGAAACGGCAAGGGGCAGTATAAAGGTAAAAAGCAAGAGGAGCGCTGTTATGATAAGCAGCCGGTTGTAAATACGGGTGTTCAGCCTGCGGCGCAGCGCCAGCCTGTCAAAAGAAGTCGTGTTCGGGGGAATATGACATGCCTTAAACACATTTTGCAGCGTGGCATCAGCCTGCTTTAAATCCATATGGTGTTTTTTCTTATCAAAAAGCATGTGCCTACCTCCTTAGCTTTTCAAAAGTGCCAGCAAATGCGCGTGTCCCGAAGCAATATAGCGTTTTACGCTGCTGCGGCTGATTTCCATTGCTGCGGCGATTTCCTGAAGCTTCATATTGTTGTAGTAGCGCATGGTAAGTACCTGTTTTTCCTGAAAGGGCAGGGCCTCCATCGCTTTGTTCAATCGTTCATATTCGTCCTTTTGCAGACAGCGCGCCTCCGGATTGGCATCGGGAGAGTCGTCCTGCAAAAGGTCTAAAATCTCAGGATCCGAAATATCCTGAAACTGGTTCAGCTTTTTGCTCATATCGTAGCAGACATGAAAGGAAATCCGATTCAGCCATGCAAGGAACAGCGTGGGGTCATGTAACCGGCATAAATTTTTGAGCGCAGAGATATAGATTTCCTGCACCGCATCGTGGGCAAGAAAATCATCGCGCAGATAATGTCTTGCATAGTTGTATACCTTGTTAAAGGTCAGGGCATACAACTCGGCAAAAGCATCGCTGTCATTTTGTCTGGCGCGTACTACAAGAGTCGCCAGATAGGGAATATTGGATTCTTTCATGGTCTTACGCGCTTTCTTTTGCGTGTGTCAGAAAATATGGTACAGTTTATTGTAGGTTGCGGTCAAAAGCTGGGTAAATGCCTGCACCTGTTCTTCCTCTGCGAGGGTATAGGCGGAACGAATTTTAATCGGCATTTTTTCGTGTTCCGTATTGTATAAGGAAATCTTTGATTCCAATTCGCTGATAAAACCTTCTATGGACTTGCGGCTGCAGTCGCTTAGAACTGCCACAAATTCATTACCGCCATTGCGCCCCACAAAGCCGGCGGAATCGCCAAGCGCTTCAAATATACTGCAAAAATCCTGAATCAGACGGTCTCCCGCCTGATATCCTTCCGTTTCGTTGACACGCTTCAGGTTGCTTATGGTAAACATGGCACAGCCAATATGCTGCATGGATTTTTTGCTGGTATAGGTTCTGAAAACAGCGTCAAGACTATGTCTGTTGGGAATGCTGGTCAGGCTGTCAAGGTAGGCGGTCTGTGTCAGCGCATGACTGCCGACAGCAAGAGCGCGCAATTTGAAAAAATCGTTGAGCAGGCAGATAAAGCCAAAAATCATCAGCACCCATATAATAGCGCACAGGATAAACAGGGTTCTGTCGGCATAAATCATCCGTCTGAGCCTTGAATCCATAATAAGCGTAACGGAAAATATAATTTCGATGACTGCCAGAAGGCATAGCTGGATGATTTTGGCAGTACGGAAGTTTTTGACAAATTTCTGTTCCGGCATGGGTATCAGCCTCCGTTTCGTCAGTCGTGATAAAAATGCAACATTATGATATTATTATAAAGTAACGCTGCAAAAAAGGAAAGACAAAAATTCATTTTGCGCCGGTGAGCCTTTTTGAAAAAAAGAACAGTCTTTATACTTGAAGAAATTTAGGTAATCGAACAAAGAAAGGAGTCTGTATTCTGGTGGACGGATTATTTGTACACGGTGTGATAGAAGTGATAAGCACTATGGACACGACAGCACATGGATTGGGTTACAGATTATATGTGGTGAGAGAAGGAGCAGTACCTTTGGCGTGGAATATTCCTGACAGTTTTTTTCCGCTGACGATGGCGGTGATGGCGTTGCTGTTTTTAGGTATGGCGGCCGGCTTGTATGTGTTTGCCTGTATGCAGTACCGACGCAGGATTATCGAATTGACCGGACAGCCGCCCAAGGTGCCTGTGGGCTTTAGATTGAAGCGGCTGAAGGAAACGGCAAGGGAAATAGAATATGAGCTGACGGGAGAAAATGTATGAAAGTATTGGTGACAGGAGTAAAGGGACAGCTTGGATATGATGTGGCGAAGGAGCTTGAGAAAAGAGGAACAAGCGTAGTCGGTGTGGATGTGGATGAGATGGATATTACGGACGAAGCCGCCGTGCGCAGGGTGATTTCGGAAGCGTTGCCCGACGCAGTGATTCACTGTGCCGCTTATACGGCAGTGGATGCGGCACAGGACAATGAGGAAATGTGCCGCAAGGTGAATGCGGAGGGCACAAGGTATATTGCAAAAATGTGCAAAGAGCTTGGCATTAAAATGCTCTATATCAGTACGGATTACGTGTTTGACGGGCAGGGCACAAGACCTTGGGAGCCGGATGATGAGAGAAATCCGCTCAGCGTGTACGGACAGACCAAATATGAAGGCGAGCTGGCGGTGCAGAATATGCTGGACAAATATTTTATCGTCAGGATTACATGGACCTTTGGCGTAAACGGCAAAAACTTTGTAAAAACCATGCTGCGGCTTTCCGAGAAAAACAGCAGTATCAGGGTGGTAAACGACCAGTACGGTTCCCCGACGGCAACGGCGGACTTGGCAGTGCTGCTTTCCGATATGATAGCGACGGACAAATATGGTATTTACCATGCCACCAACGAAGGGATTTGTACATGGTACGAATTTACCTGCGAGATATTCAGGCAGGCAGGCATCGGCGTGGAGGTGGTGCCTGTCACTACGGCAGAGTATGGTGCAAAAGCCCCAAGACCGGCAAACAGCAGAATGAGCAAGGACAAGCTGACGGCGAACGGCTTTGAACGGCTTCCGTCCTGGCAGGATGCGTTGACGCGATATCTGAAAGAGCTGGGGCGCTATGCGCTGTAATCGGGGCATGACGGCTTGTGAAAGCGTCTGATTTTGCAAAAAAGGAAAAAGCAGGACGTTATTTTGCAAAAACAGGTTGAAATGGCATAAAAACCGCGAAAAAGTTATTGACAATGCATTTGTGAGCACGTATACTATCATAGTGTGCACGCAGATGCATTCTTTTTTTGTGATTATAATAATGGAAGAAGATGTATATTTGCGCAGTACATGGAAACTATTATTTTATATTTAGAAAGAGGTGAAACGGAATGCCAACATTTAACCAGTTAGTAAGAAAAGGACGCCAGACAACGCAAAAGAAGTCTACAGCGCCTGCTTTGCAGAAGGGTTTTAACTCCCTGCACAAGAAAGCAATCAATACTTCTTCTCCGCAGAAGAGAGGTGTATGTACCGCTGTGAAGACTGCGACTCCTAAGAAGCCTAACTCCGCGCTGAGAAAAATTGCCAGAGTTCGTCTGTCAAACGGAATCGAAGTGACAAGCTATATCCCCGGAGAAGGACATAACCTGCAGGAGCATAGTGTTGTTCTGATTAGAGGCGGCAGGGTAAAAGACTTACCCGGTACCAGATACCACATCATCAGAGGTACGCTGGATACCGCGGGAGTTGCTAACAGGAAACAGGCTCGCTCCAAGTACGGCGCGAAGAGACCCAAAGCTTCCAAGTAATGGCGGGACGGCTTGCACCGCAAGCGCTGCTTACTTGTAGTCAACTGGATTCACATAACGTAACTATTTGAGTGTTGGAATTCTGTCTATGATACAGATAAGCCGCACGTACACATAGGGAAACAATTGTGAGTACCGATGATTTAATTAACCTAACGCTTTATGCCGCAAAATCCGGCTGGCGTTACTATTATTAAGGAGGGAAGAATCGTGCCACGTAAAGGAAATGTGCAGAAAAGAGATGTATTGGCAGACCCCTTATACGGCAATAAGGTAGTGACTAAGCTTATCAATAACATTATGTTGGACGGTAAGAAGAGTGTTGCACAGAAAATCGTATACGGTGCATTTGCCAAAGTAGAAGAAAAGGCAGGCAAGCCTGCTTTGGAAGTTTTTGAAGAGGCTATGAACAATGTAATGCCTGTTCTGGAGGTTAAGGCAAGACGTATCGGCGGCGCTACCTATCAGGTGCCCATCGAAGTAAGACCGGACCGCCGTCAGGCGCTGGGACTCCGCTGGCTTGTTATGTTCTCCCGCAAGAGAGGCGAAAAGACCATGGAGGACAGACTGGCAAACGAAATCCTTGATGCAGCAAACAATACCGGTTCTGCTGTTAAGAGAAAAGAAGATATGCACAAGATGGCAGAGGCAAACAAGGCATTTGCGCATTACAGATTCTAATTGCCGCTATCTGTCCGGACGTTTGGAAGCTTCGGCTTAAAAGCGCCCGTTTTACTAATATAAGGAGGAAAAAACCTTGGCTGGAAGAGAATATCCATTGGATAGAACCAGAAATATCGGTATTATGGCGCACATCGACGCTGGTAAGACAACGTTGACTGAGCGAATTCTTTATTATACCGGTGTTAACTATAAGATTGGTGATACTCATGAAGGCACTGCTACCATGGACTGGATGGAGCAGGAACAGGAGAGAGGTATTACCATCACATCTGCTGCTACTACCTGCCACTGGACTCTGGAAAAAGAGACAAAGCCCATGCCGGGGGCACTGGAGCATCGTATCAATATCATTGATACGCCGGGACACGTTGACTTCACTGTAGAAGTAGAACGTTCCCTGCGCGTACTGGACGGTGCGGTCGGTGTATTCTGTGCAAAAGGCGGCGTGGAGCCCCAGTCCGAGAATGTATGGCGTCAGGCGGACACCTATAATGTTCCCCGTATGGCGTTCATCAATAAGATGGACATTCTGGGCGCAAACTTCTATGGTGCGGTAGAGCAGATTAAGACAAGGCTTGGCAAGAATGCCATCTGCCTGCAGCTGCCTATCGGCAAGGAAGACAGCTTCAAAGGAATCATCGATTTGTTTGAAATGAAAGCCTACATCTTCAATGATGACAAGGGCGAAGATATTACGGTTACGGATGATCTTGGCGATATGAAGGACGATGCGGAGCTGTATCGTTCCGAGCTGGTTGAGAAAATCTGTGAGTTAGACGACGATTTGATGATGGCGTATTTGGAGGGTGAAGAGCCTTCCGTGGAAGAGTTAAAGAAAGTGCTTAGAAAGGCAACCTGCGAATGTACGGCAATTCCCGTGTGCTGTGGTTCTGCTTACCGCAACAGAGGCGTGCAGAAGCTTTTGGATGCAGTTCTGGAATATATGCCGGCGCCCACCGATATCCCCTCAATCAAGGGTGTGGATTTAGAGGGCAACGAGGTTGAGAGACACGCTTCTGACGAAGAGCCTTTCTCCGCACTGGCATTTAAGATTATGGCTGACCCGTTTGTAGGAAAGCTTGCATTCTTCAGAGTGTATTCCGGTACGGTGAACTCCGGTTCTTACGTGCTGAATGCAACCAAGGATAAAAAAGAGCGCGTCGGCAGAATCCTGCAGATGCACGCAAACAAGAGAGCAGAGCTGGATAAGGTTTATTCCGGTGATATTGCGGCGGCGGTAGGCTTTAAGTTTACGACCACAGGCGATACCATCTGCGACGAGCAGCATCCGGTTATCCTCGAGTCCATGGAGTTCCCCGAGCCGGTTATTGAGCTTGCAATCGAGCCCAAGACCAAGGCAGGACAGGGCAAGATGGGCGAGGCGCTGGCGAAGCTTGCGGAAGAAGACCCGACCTTCCGTGCTCACACAAATCAGGAAACGGGACAGACGATTATCGCAGGTATGGGTGAGCTTCACCTCGAAATCATCGTTGACCGTCTGCTTCGTGAGTTTAAGGTAGAGGCAAACGTAGGTGCACCTCAGGTTGCATACAAGGAAACCTTTACCAAGCCTGTTGATCAGGAGTACAAATATGCAAAACAGTCCGGCGGTCGTGGACAGTACGGACACTGTAAGGTAAAATTCGAGCCCATGGATGCCAACGGCGAGGAGCTGTTCAAGTTTGAATCCTCCGTTGTCGGCGGTGCCATTCCGAAGGAATATATTCCTGCTGTCGGAGAGGGTATCGAAGAAGCTACCAAGGCAGGTATTCTCGGCGGATTTCCGGTGGTTGGCGTATATGCAAACGTATACGACGGCACTTACCATGAAGTCGATTCTTCTGAAATGGCGTTCCACATTGCCGGTTCCATGGCATTTAAGGAAGCAATGAAGAAGGCGGCGCCTGTACTTCTTGAGCCTATCATGAAAGTAGAAGTAACCATGCCGGAGGAATATATGGGCGATGTTATCGGAGATATCAACTCCCGTCGCGGGCGTATCGAAGGTATGGAAGATATCGGCGGCGGCAAGATGGTGAAAGCTTTCGTTCCGCTGGCTGAGATGTTCGGCTATGCTACCGACCTCAGAAGTAAGACACAGGGACGCGGCAACTACTCCATGTTCTTTGAGAAGTACGAGCAGGTTCCAAAGAATGTACAGGAAAAGGTACTTGCAGCAAAAGCGAAGTAAATACCCGCATGTACAAAATAATGCTTGAAAAAGCTGGATATTTTTAATATAATTAGAAATAGCCGATAATTGAACAATGAAAGTCGATTCAACAATTTTAAGGAGGACTCATAAAAATGGCTAAAGCTAAATTTGAAAGAAATAAGCCCCATTGTAACATTGGTACCATCGGTCACGTTGACCATGGCAAAACCACTTTGACTGCAGCAATCACCAAGGTTCTGGCTGAGAGAGTTGCCGGAAATGAGAAGGTAGATTTCGAGAATATCGATAAAGCTCCCGAAGAGAGAGAGCGTGGTATTACCATTTCTACCGCACACGTAGAGTATCAGACAGAGAAGAGACATTATGCACACGTTGACTGCCCGGGACATGCTGACTACGTTAAGAACATGATTACCGGTGCTGCACAGATGGACGGCGCTATTCTGGTTGTTGCAGCGACCGACGGCGTTATGGCACAGACGAAAGAGCATATCCTTTTGTCCCGTCAGGTAGGCGTACCTTACATCGTTGTTTTCATGAACAAGTGCGATATGGTAGACGATCCTGAACTGCTTGAGCTGGTTGAGATGGAAATTACCGAGCAGCTTGAAGAGTACAGCTTTACAGACTGCCCGATTATCAAGGGTTCTGCTCTGAAAGCACTGGAAGATCCCAACGGCGAGTGGGGCGACAAGGTTATGGAGCTCATGAGCACTGTTGACGAGTACATTCCTGACCCGCAGCGTGATACCGACAAGCCTTTCCTTATGCCTGTCGAGGACGTATTCACCATTACCGGACGTGGTACCGTTGCAACCGGTAGAGTAGAGCGTGGTGTTCTGAAGCTGAACGACGAAGTTGAAATCGTTGGTATCAAGGAAGACACCAAGAAGACCGTTGTAACCGGTATCGAGATGTTCCGTAAGATGCTTGACGAGGCTCAGGCTGGTGATAACATCGGCGCACTGCTTCGTGGTGTACAGAGAACTGAAATCGAAAGAGGACAGGTTCTTGCAAAACCCGGCAGCGTTACCTGCCACAAGAAATTCACCGCTCAGGTTTACGTACTGACCAAGGACGAAGGCGGACGTCACACTCCTTTCTTCAACAACTATCGTCCTCAGTTCTACTTTAGAACAACCGACGTAACCGGCGTTTGCGCACTTCCTGCAGGTACAGAGATGTGTATGCCTGGCGATAACGTAGAGATGACCATCGAACTGATTCATCCTATCGCTATGGAGCAGGGACTTACGTTTGCTATCCGTGAGGGTGGTAGAACAGTAGGTTCTGGTCGTGTGGCTACTATCATCGAGTAATTACAATTTATTCAGTAAAATCAAGGCTTTCGGGGATTTCTCCGAAAGCCTTTTTACGTGGAAAGCTATATTGTATGTTGCTTGTGCTTCTATAATGCTTCTAAAATATTTGAGTATTGATTAGTAGTAGAGTTCATCGTCATCATCTGTGGATCATGACGAAATCATTTTGAAAAATGCGGTTTAGGCAGAGGAGGTTAAATATACTTATTATGGTTAAGGTACACAGAATTGCAAGCGGTAACGTGAATTGCTATATTGTCGCTGATAAGGACAAGGCTATACTAATTGATGCCGGCAGAAAGAGATATCGTGAGAAAATTTTAGAAAAGTGTGAGGAATTTCACGTAAGCTTGATTGTACTTACGCATGGGCATATGGATCACTGTCAGAATGCGGCGTATCTTTCGGATGCTTTGCAGATACCGATAGCTATGAGTAAAAAGGACATAAATCTGATACCTGATAACAGAAAACAGCCCTTATCGGCAAAGACATTTTGGGGAAAAGTTGTGTTATCGGCATCTTTAAGCAGTTTTGAGAAAGATAGTCTGGAAATATTTACGCCAACACTTTATTTGAAAAATAATGATGATTTGAGTGCATATGGAATAGCTGCAAAGATTGTAGAATTGCCGGGACATACGGAGGGTTCTATTGGAGTAGAGATAGAAGATAACTTGTTTGTTGGAGATGCGTTGATGAATATGTTTTATCCGACAACCTCTATGCTTTATACGAATGAACAGGAAATGCTGAAAAGCGCCAAATATATCGGTGAATTTGGAAAAAAAACAATTTATTTTGGTCATGGAAAGCCAAAACAGAATCGAAAATGGGTTTGAAATGGTATCAAATAGAATAAAAAATGATGTTGTTAAATTGGCAGATTTTTATAAAGCACTGTTTGCAATTCATAATGACAGCAAGGATAAAGTGCATCAAATTATAATCGCAGAGGAAACAATGTTGACAATTTACAATGGCGGTTCAATCAAAAATATTGATAATCAAAATATATGTTTAGCGTTTACTGTTGATGTCATAGAAAAGGAATATAAAAAAGTTTTAGCACTAGGAGCGGAAATTATTGAAAAACCAACGAAACGCCCGTGGGGTGCTGTAAACATGAGCTTTTATGATCCCGATAGGAATGTGATATACTTGAGGAGCTTTTCGGCAGATAACGATACTATAAAAGGAGACGAAGCATAAACTATTTATTTGAGTTCACAAATTTTGCTTGGAGAGCCTCAGGTTTGAAGCGCAGAGACAACTTGATGTCCGGTTCACGTGCCTGTGTGTAAAGTGTTTTGATATGGAGGAAGGGTTTATTAGGAGATAAATCATATAGGAGAAAATAAGCAGGAAAGTTGCATAGAAAGGAGGTCATATAACTTGCATATAATCAATAGAATTTTTCACAAGAATTTTGCCGTATGATAAAATAATTTCATTATCTGTGGGGGGATATGGTATGTTTGTGAATCTTTGGGAATACATGATTCATCATGGCGATGTGGTCGATACTATCATTAAAGTGGGAATATTTGTTATAGCTGATGTACTTTGCTTGGCGCGTTGAAGGAAATCAAACGCCTAGCGGAATTTATGGAATGTCAAGCTATTCCGGATTTTTATTTAAGGAATTGTTTTTTATATGCTCCATAGAAGAGGATGCCGTTATTCAGGAATTAATCTATGAGGCATTGCAAAAACAAAGTCCACATTCTAAGAGACCATGTATGCAAATCAATGATTTTGTCGTAAATTATTTTCTGCAGCATAATTATCAGAGCAAATATTTCAATGATAGAAAAGCGAACAGTGAAATAATGAATATCTTAAAGGACAGTCAGATTAATCGCCGGATACAGTTTGAAATTAATCGAAAAAATCCGTCAGGCATATTTGAACAAGATTATGCTGTCGATAATCATTTGCTGTTATCTTCCAGATTGTTAGCTTCCGCTATGAAGCGCACTTTTTTGTTAAACTAAGCGGAAATCTGGTGATGCAATCTGATATGTATGCCTCCAAATGGAGATATGCGTCCATACAAAACTTCGTTTTTATAAAGAATGTTTCACGATACATGTTTTTCAATGCAACAAAGTATCAGTGCTGTTATATTCTTGACAATAACTATTATGATAGTAGATTTATAGCGACAAATTTTACGAAATGTACGATTATGGATTGTTTGCTCCTCCATTCCACCATCAGGGGCACGGTTTTTAGCGAAGGAAAAATGCAGCATGTCAGATTTGATAAGTCAACATTGAAAAGATGCCGTTTTTCACAATGCAATATGATTTGTGACTCTTTTTGGAATGGCTGCAGGATATTAAACTGCAAATATGAACAAATGCAAATGACTCATAATGTCATTAAAGGAACCAATTTTTGTGGCAGTTTGTTTTATGGATGTGAAATTCTGGCCGACCGAATTTGTCGGCGCATTTAGAAAATGCCAATTTATCAATGTAAAGTGGGGCGGTTCAAAGCTATCGGGTGTTCAATTCATAGGCTGTATTTTGGAAAATGTGGATTTTGCCGGAGCAAGAGGACTTGTTATTTATGTGTATGGCAGGAGGATAATCTGCCTATTGTGGAGCTTGCTAAAAGAACGAGACCGGCAAAGGCAGCTTTTGTTTCAGGCGGATTGCGGGCGCTATTACGGGTATGGCGGTATTGGCGACATTTCTGCAGGTGAATTGGCAGAATAGGATAAGAATCCGAATTTATCAATTATACGAAGGAATGAGGTGTTGTAGAGGAAAAACTATAAAAGAATTCGTAGACGGGGACTGTCCAGTTTTAGAACAGTCCCCGAAAATATGTTAAAGAACCTGTTTTGAAGCCTGAAGAATATGCGACGGCACAAAGGGCTTTGTAATATAGGCATCTGCTCCGTATTTTACAGCAAATTTTTGGGTTTCTTTAGAGATATCTGCTGTGACAATGATGACTTTTACGGTTTTGTAGGTCTTTTTGATATGCTGCAGAATGGTAAGACCGTTTTTTTCCTGCAGGTGAGCATCCAGAAAGACAATGTGCGGAAGAAATTTTTTCATATTAGCAAAAAGCTGGGTTTCGCTTCCACAAGTACAGGTACAGCGGTATCCATCTTGCTTTAATATTGTTTCAATAGACTGACGAGCCAGAGGGTCAGCGTCGCAGACCATAAATTCGCCTTTAGTCGGGCGTCCTGCCAGTCTGTCCATGGATACGCCAAAAAAGTCAGACAGCTTGCAAAGCGTGGAAATATCCGGCAGTAAAAGGTCTTTTTCCCATTTGGAAACGGCTTTTGTGCTGACACCCATTGCACCCGCCAATGCTTCCTGCGTTATGTTTTTTTGTTTGCGAAAGTACTGTAATTGTTTTCCTAAATTCATGTAAGTCTCCTTTTGTGACAGTACATTGTGCTGCCGGTTGTTTTGATATGAGATATCTGATACTTATATAATAAACGGATACCGGCGAATACACAATGAAAAGCTGGAGAATAATTTTACCATAAGGAAAATAGTGGTGCGCAATCGGCCAAATGGCAATATTTCAAGCAGACGGAGCGCATAACCCTTCATAATACTTCATACAATGTAAAAAAGTGTTCTGAGGGGATTTCTTTTGAAAGATTATATTGAAGAGCGTGCGATTAATATTGCGAATTATATTATTGAGTGTAATGCCACGGTAAGGCAGACGGCAAAGACATTCGGAGTAAGCAAAAGCACGGTACATAAAGACGTAACAGACCGCCTTATGCAAATTAATCCCACGCTTGCCAGGCAAGCCAGATGCGTGCTGGATGTGAACAAATCGGAGCGTCATATCAGGGGTGGGCTGGCAACCAGAGAAAAATATCTGCACCAGCAAAAAATAGGTATTTAGCAATAGACAATTTTATGTATGCGCCATTTCGGACAGTAAAAACCGCGGTTACAAGGCATTTTCTGGGAGAAGAACCGGAAAATGCCCGTAGGATGCGGTATAATATATCCGGAGCAAAAATATCCGGTCTTTTTTGCCGCAAGATTCTTTTGACAAGCAGACAGGTTATCCTTATAATAAAAAGCAGAATGAAAACCAAAAGCTACAAGTATTGCCAAAGAAAAGACGGGAGAGGCGCAAAATGGATAGAGAATTGGTAGTTGTGATTGATTTTGGAGGCCAGTATAACCAATTGGTGGCAAGGCGTGTCAGGGAATGCAATGTATATTGTGAAATTTATTCTTATAAATATGATTTGGACAAGATTAAGCAAATGCAGCCGAAAGGAATTATCCTGACGGGGGGACCGAGCAGCTGCTACGAAGAGGGGGCGGCTACATGCTCTAAAGAGCTGTTCGAAATGGGGATTCCGGTTTTGGGGCTTTGCTATGGAGCACAGGTGATGACGCTTGTGCTGGGCGGTAAGGTTGAACGTGCAGCGGTTCGCGAGTATGGAAAAACAGAAGTAAATGTGGACAACTCCTCCGCGCTTTTCCAGAATGTTTCTTCCAAAACAATTTGTTGGATGAGCCACTTTGACTATATTTCCCGGATGGCATCCGGCTTCCGGGCAGTGGCATCTACTGCAGATTGTCCGGTGGCGGCAGCAGAGTATGCAGAGAAGCAGCTTTATGCGATACAGTTCCATCCTGAGGTTCTGCATACGCAGGAAGGTTCCAAGATGCTGTATAATTTTGTCCGCAATATCTGTGGATGCCGCGGTGACTGGAGGATGGATGCTTTTGTAGGAGAAGCAATAAGCAATATCCGAAGGAAGGTTGGAGGCGGCAAGGTACTTTGCGCTTTGTCGGGCGGAGTGGATTCCTCTGTAGCGGCTGTCCTTTTGTCAAAAGCTGTCGGCGGGCAGCTAACCTGCGTATTTGTAGACCACGGTCTTCTTAGGAAAAATGAGGGAGACGAGGTAGAGGCGGTCTTTGGTCCTGATGGCAATTATGATTTGAACTTTATTCGTGTCAATGCGCAGCAACGTTTTTATGAAAAGCTGGCGGGTGTGTCCGAACCGGAACAAAAACGAAAAATAATTGGAGAGGAATTTATCCGTGTATTTGAAGAAGAGGCCCAAAAGATAGGTGCAGTGGATTTTTTGGTACAGGGAACCATTTATCCTGATGTGGTGGAAAGTGGGCTTGGCGGTGAGTCTGCAGTCATCAAGTCTCATCACAATGTAGGCGGGCTGCCCGACTGTGTAGATTTTAAAGAGATTATAGAACCTCTTCGTAATTTGTTTAAGGACGAAGTGCGCAAGGTAGGTCTGGAATTGGGAATACCGGAGCATTTGGTTTTCCGGCAGCCGTTCCCCGGTCCCGGTCTCGGTATCCGCATTATCGGAGAGGTAACGGCGGAAAAGGTTAAAATTGTACAGGATGCAGACGCCATTTATCGCGAGGAAATCGCGGCGGCAGGTTTGGAGAGAAGCATAAATCAATATTTTGCTGCTCTCACCAATATGCGTTCCGTCGGTGTCATGGGTGACGAGAGAACCTACGATTATGCGATTGCCCTGCGGGCTGTCAACACGATTGATTTCATGACGGCAGAATCCGCCCAGCTTCCATGGGAGGTCCTCCAGAAGGTGACCAGCAGGATAATCAACGAGGTGAGCCACGTGAATCGAGTTATGTACGATATTACGAGTAAGCCGCCGGGGACGATTGAGTTCGAGTAACGGATAAAATCCCGGAAATGCTGATAAAATGGGCGTTTCCGGG
>ERZ778515.314-NODE-314-length-42796-cov-5.908285_pt1 | contig 42796 bp, 40 predicted proteins | sample MGYA00510343_ERZ778515 | MGnify/ENA primary metagenome ERZ778515 (study PRJEB29527, sample SAMN07138965) | mouse gut metagenome | material: feces | host: mouse | place: China:Nanjing | collected 2016-01-25 ...
AATATCGCGGAGTGGAGCAGTTGGTAGCTCGCCAGGCTCATAACCTGGAGGTCGTCTGTTCGAGTCGGGCCTCCGCAACAAGAAAGGGAAGTACTTAGCAAAAGTACTTCCCTTTTTCTATGGTATGAAACGACCGGTTGGGAGATCTGGCAGAATCATGGCCGCTTTTCAGCCTGTTTCCCGTGTGTATTGGGCTATGTTACGGCTTGTTAGTGAGAGGGGCGCGAGCATCCGTTTTGCCGGCGGAGTCGGCGGATGTCGGGGTGGAGGGCTCTGTGGTATGGTCCCCTTCCACAGAAAGGATGGTGGTTGCATCCGTTGTGTCGGATGCTGTCGAAGAGGTTGAGGTAGAGGTATGGAGTTTTTCTTCCTCAATGATGAACCGTCGGTAGTACGACAGAATCAAAGTCGTGAGCGGAAGAGCGATAATCAGTCCGATGATGCCCAGCAGGCTGCCCCATACGGAAAGGGACAGAAGAATGATTGCCGGATTCAACCCCATGAGTTTGCCCATGATTTTAGGGACCAATATCATATCCTGAATGAATTGCACAACCGCAAAAACGAGGAGGGCCAAGGACAGAACGATCCAAAAGTTCTCGCCGGTGTTGGCTGCTTTGAGCAAAGCCAATAGGACGGTGGGAATGAAGCCGATGATTTGCAGATAGGGAACAAGATTCAGAATGCCGATGAAGAGCCCCAGTCCGATGGCTAAAGGAAAATCAATGATGAGGAAACCTACGCTGAAAAGTATGCCTACCAATGTGGCTACCAGTGCTTGTCCGCGAAAATAGGCGTTCATGCCATGTTTTACGTCATCGGCAATCATTACGGCAAAAGTGCGGTTCCCTTTCGGGATCAACTTCACCCATCCTTGTGACAATTTCTCATAATCCAATAAAATAAAGAACATATATAATAGGATGATGAAGGAGGCCAGAACACCGATGGCAAAGTCCACTGTATGGTAGATAACGCCCCACAGGTGGGAGATGGCTTGGCGGATGGCTTCCATGATGTTGTTTTCATGGATGAGGCGTACAAAAGAATTCTGGTCGATGTATTGTTTCAGAAAATCTTCTATGGAATGAGAGAAATCCGTTCCCAAGGCGTTTTCGTTGATGAACCCGCTGATGACGTCGCGTAGTTTCATAAACTCGGAGATGGTAGGCGGAATGATCAGGTAAAGAGCTCCCGCCAAAATGACAAGCATAAGCAGTAGCGCCAGAATGATGCTGGCGATGCGATTTTTCAGATGAAGCCTATACTGGAAAAAAGTGACCAGCGGATAAAGCATGTAGGCTAATATCCATGCGATGAAAAAAGGCAGGAGCACACTGCTCAGTCTGTTGATTACATAAATGGCCAGTCCTGTTCCGCATACAACAAGAAGACCTCGGATGAACCGGTCGAAGGTGATTTCTTTTTCCAGCATATTCGGTGTGTTTTAATCTTTTCCGGTCGCCTGCTGCTTGGTTTCCTCGGCACGTGCTTTCCGGTAGCATTCCCGGCAAAGCGGTTCGTACTCCAGTTTTTCGCCCAGCAATACCCGCTTCTCGTTATGTACCGTACGATGGGAGACATAAGCCAACGTGCCGCATTTTACGCAAATGGCATGAACTTTGGTCACTTCGTCTGCAATGGCGCATAAAGCGGGCATCGGACCGAACGGTATTCCTTTGAAATCCAAATCCAGTCCGGCTACAATGACACGGGTGCCTCGGTTCGCCAGCTCATTGCATACTTCTACGATGTTGTCGTCGAAGAATTGCGCTTCGTCGATACCTATTACTTCCGTATCGGAGCCGAGGAGCAGGATGCTGGCCGAAGTCTCTACGGGAGTGGAGGGAATGGAGTTTCCTTCGTGGGAGACGACATCGTCGTCCGAATAACGGGTGTCTACGGACGGTTTGAATATTTCTACACTTTGACGGGCAAATTTGGCCCTTTTCATACGGCGGATGAGTTCTTCCGTCTTACCGGAGAACATGGACCCGCAAATTACTTCTACCCGTCCCCGGCGCATCATCTCGCCACTTCTGTCTGATAAACTGGTCATATGGTTCATTAGGCTTGTTCAAGGAACAAAAGTAATATATCCGTTTCAAAAACCGGCAAAAAAGGGGGAAAAACATAAACTTCTGTTAAATAATCAGGGCGTTTGTGCGGGCAACATGATTTTATGCTTATTTTTGCTCAAGTTGCTATTGAGAATGGGAATACTGTATTTGGTACCGACACCGGTCGGGAATTTGGAAGATATAACCTATCGCGCCTTGCGTGTATTGAAAGAGGCTGACGTGATTCTGGCGGAAGATACCCGTACGTCGGGCATCCTGCTGAAACATTTCGATATAAAGAATGCCATGTTGTCTTATCATAAGTTCAATGAACACCAGACGGTGAGCAGGGTAGTGGAGCGGCTGCGTGCCGGTGAAACGGTCGCGGTGATTTCGGACGCCGGAACGCCGGGCATCTCCGATCCCGGATTTCTTGTGGCGCGCGAAGCCATACGGGCCGGCGTGGAAGTGTGTTGTCTGCCGGGAGCCACAGCTTTTGTTCCGGCTCTGGTGGCGTCGGGCTTGCCTTGCGACAAGTTTTGTTTTGAAGGCTTCTTGCCGCCCAAGAAAGGACGTGCCACACGGTTGGCTTTGCTGAAAGAAGAACCCCGTACGCTGATTTTTTATGAATCCCCTCATCGGCTGGTGAAGACGCTGACACAGTTTGCGGAGGTCTTCGGAGGCGAGCGTCCGGTATCGGTATGCAGGGAAATCTCCAAGGTGCACGAAGAATGTGTGCGGGGAACGTTGGCAGAGGCACTGGAGCATTTCACGGCAACGGAACCGAGAGGGGAATTTGTCATTGTGTTAGGAGGAAATCCCTGTGTGGAGGCCAGAAAGAAGCCGGTACACGGGGACGAAGAGAATACGAACGAAGAGTAATAACAAGTAAAAAAGGAAAAGGTATGAAAAAATTGTTTCTTATACCAGCTTGTCTGTCCTTGCTGGCAGCTTGCGACAACGGCACGTTGCGGTCCGGGAGTGATGCAGCTAAAGAGCGTGACTCTCTGGTGCAGATTATCAGTGAGAAGGACAATGAGTTGAATGATATTATGGGAACGTTCAACGAAATTCAGGAAGGCTTCCGCCGTATCAGCGAAGCGGAAGGGCGCATTACCGTAGCTGACGGGAATCCCGAGGCGGCGTCTTCGAAGGAAATGATTCGTGAGAATATGCAGTTTATCCAGGAAACCATGGCGCAAAATCGCGATATGATTGCCAAATTGCAGGAGAAAGTGCGCACCAGTTCGTTTACAGCCGATAAGTTCAAGAAGACCGTGGAGGCTCTTACGGTACAGTTGGAAGAGCAGCGACAACGGGTACAGGAGTTGGAGGTGCAGTTGGCTGAGAAGAATATACAGCTGGCCGAGCAAGGCGAAGCGATAGACAATCTGAACGAGAACGTGAGCAGCCTGACGGAGGAGAACAAAGCCAAGTCGCAAAAAGTAGAAGACCAGGACAAACAGTTGCATACGGCCTGGTTCGTTTTCGGTACCAAGTCGGAACTGAAGGAGCAGAAGATTTTGCAGGACGGCGATGTGCTGCGCGGAGGCGACTTCAATAAAGACTACTTTACCAAGATAGACATCCGTTATGACAAGGAGATAAAACTCTATTCCAAGAGCGCCAAATTGCTTACTAGCCACCCGGCCGGGTCCTATCAGTTGGTGAAAGATTCCAAAGGGCAATATGTGCTTACGATCACGCAGCCGAACCAGTTCTGGAGCGTAAGTAAGTATCTGGTCGTACAGGTTCGGTAAAACGAACAGCCGGTCTGCCCGGAAGGCAGACCGCTCTTTTTATTTGTCCGCAACGGCATTGAACATCGCGATTCAATACCGTTGCGGATTTTTTTCTGCGCAAATCAAGGGCTTTTTAGTTGCTCGTGTACGATGTATTGCTTATTTTTGTTCTTTCATAAGGAATATGTTTATTGATGAAAGAATTTGTAATATCCGAGGCACAAGCCGAAACCGCTGTCCTGGTGGGATTGATCACCCAGGAACAAAACGAGCGTAAGACGAACGAATACCTGGATGAACTGGAATTCCTGGCCCATACGGCCGGGGCACGGACGGTGAGGCGCTTTACCCAAAAAATGGCCGGCCCCAGCTCCGTTACGTATGTGGGGAAAGGCAAGTTGCAGGAGATCCGTCAATATATCGAAGCCGAGGAGGAAGCCGAGCGTGAAATCGGTATGGTCATCTTTGATGATGAACTGTCGGCCAAACAAATTCGGAATATCGAACAGGAACTGAAGGTCAAGATCCTGGACCGCACTTCGCTTATCCTTGATATTTTCGCCATGCGGGCGCAGACTTCGAATGCCAAGACGCAGGTCGAGTTGGCGCAGTACCGTTATATGTTGCCCCGGCTGCAACGATTGTGGACGCACCTGGAGCGCCAGGGAGGCGGATCCGGGTCGGGTGGCGGAAAAGGTTCCGTGGGACTTCGCGGACCAGGCGAGACGCAGCTGGAGATGGACCGCCGTATCATTCTGAACCGTATGTCGCTGTTGAAGCAGCGGCTGGCCGAAATCGACCGTCAGAAGACGACGCAACGCAGCAACCGGGGGCGTATGATACGTGTGGCTCTGGTGGGCTATACCAATGTGGGCAAAAGCACACTGATGAATCTGCTATCCAAGAGCGAGGTGTTTGCCGAAAACAAACTCTTTGCCACGCTGGACACCACCGTGCGCAAGGTGATTGTAGACAATCTTCCCTTTCTGTTGTCCGATACCGTAGGCTTTATCCGCAAGTTGCCTACCGATCTGGTCGATTCGTTCAAAAGCACGCTCGACGAGGTCCGCGAGGCCGATCTGCTCCTTCATGTAGTAGACATTTCTCATCCCGATTTTGAAGACCAGATACAGGTGGTGGAGAAAACACTCTCCGACCTGCAATGCAGCGACAAACCGTCGATGATTATTTTCAACAAGGTAGACGCTTATACATGGGTTCCCAAGGAAGAGGACGACTTGACGCCGATGTCGCGCGAAAACATTCCCCTGACCGATTTGATGAAAACGTGGATGGCCCGTCTGAACGACAACTGTATCTTTATTTCTGCCCGGCAGAAGACCAACATCGAGGAGCTGAAAGCGCTGTTGTACAACAAGGTCAGGGAACTGCATGTGCAGAAGTATCCCTACAACGACTTCCTGTTTCAGCGCTACGATGCCGACGGAAGTGTGGAATGAGGCCTTCTTCCCTTGTAAGTAATCTATTCACAACCTATAAACATTAACGATTATGGCTAATACACCCGAGTTCAAGTATGCGCCTATGTTCCAGACAGGAACAGACGACACACAGTATTATCTGCTTACGAAAGACCACGTCTCCGTGGGCGAGTTCGAAGGCAAACCGATGCTGAAGATTGCCCCCGAAGGGCTTACCGCTATGGCGAATGCCGCTTTCCGAGATGTGTCTTTCATGCTGCGCCGCAGCCACAACGAGCAGGTGGCCAAAATCCTGACCGACCCTGAAGCCAGCGACAACGACAAATACGTGGCACTGACTTTCCTGCGCAATGCGGAAGTGGCTTCCAAGGGTGTCCTTCCCTTCTGTCAGGACACCGGTACCGCTATCATCCACGGCGAGAAAGGCCAGCAGGTGTGGACGGGCTTCTGCGACGAAGAGGCTCTCTCGCTGGGGGTATACAAGACGTACACCGAAGAAAATCTCCGATACAGCCAGAACGCGCCGCTTTCGATGTATGAGGAGGTGAACACCAAATGCAACCTGCCGGCCCAGATAGACATAGAGGCTACGGAGGGCATGGAGTATCGCTTCTTGTGCGTGACCAAGGGAGGCGGATCGGCCAACAAGACATACCTCTATCAGGAAACCAAAGCGATCCTGAATCCGGCCACGCTTGTCCCCTTTATGATAGAGAAAATGAAGGGCCTCGGCACCGCTGCCTGCCCGCCTTATCACATCGCTTTTGTGATCGGCGGCACATCAGCCGAGAAAAACCTGCTGACAGTGAAGTTGGCTTCGACGCACTACTACGACAACCTGCCCACTACGGGCGATGCCACCGGGCGCGCTTTCCGCGACGTGGAACTGGAAAAAGAAGTGCTGGCCGAGGCACAGCGTATCGGTCTGGGGGCTCAGTTCGGCGGCAAGTACCTGGCTCATGATGTCCGTATCATCCGCTTGCCGAGACACGGTGCTTCCTGTCCTGTCGGTCTGGGCGTCAGCTGTTCGGCCGACCGTAATATCAAGTGTAAGATCAATGCCGACGGTATCTGGATTGAAAAGCTCGACGATAATCCGGGTAGTCTGATTCCCGAAGAACTGCGCCAGGGAGGCGAGGGCGAAGTGGTTACGATCAACCTTGACCAGCCGATGGCCGACATATTGAAGGAACTGGACAAATATCCGGTTGCCACACGCCTGAGCCTGAACGGTACCATCATCGTGGGCCGCGACATTGCCCATGCCAAACTGAAAGAACGTCTGGATAGGGGCGAGGAACTGCCGCAATACATCAAGGATCATCCTATCTATTATGCCGGTCCGGCCAAGACACCGGAAGGTATGGCTTGCGGTTCGATGGGGCCCACCACAGCCGGACGTATGGATCCTTATGTGGATTTGTTCCAAAGTCACGGGGGCAGCATGATTATGTTGGCCAAGGGCAACCGCTCGCAACAGGTGACCGATGCCTGCAAGAAGCACGGCGGCTTCTACCTGGGTTCTATCGGCGGTCCGGCGGCTATTCTGGCCCAAAACAATATCAAGAGCATCGAATGTATGGAATATCCCGAGCTGGGTATGGAGGCTATCTGGAAAATCCGGGTAGAAAACTTCCCGGCTTTCATCTTGGTAGACAATAAAGGTAACGATTTCTTCAAGCAGATCAAACCGTGGAACGTGGCTAAGAAATAAGATTGCTTCCGCAGTTCGTTTTTATAGGCCGCAGGAGAATCCGTTCTTCTGCGGCTTTTTTTGTGCTCGGGTGGGGAAACTGTCGTTCGGTGGGGCGCGTGGTGTATCGGCTGTATGCCGGAGATTTTTGTTCTTTTCCCTGAAAAGGATCTGATAAGGTGTACACCTTTTCGGAAAAGGGTGTACATCAAAAAACAAAAAGGTCTACACCTTTTTTGAATTAGGTGTAGACCTTTTTTATATGTTTCCGGCTTTACCGGCGAAGATATCCGGCATCCCGTTCATGCGCCATGCTCGGACGACAGTCCGTCGGTGCTCATTCTTCCAGGCTTTCGCCGTATTCCATCTCGCCTTGTACCACCCACAGAATCTCTTCCGGGTCGTATTCTCCCATTTTGTCTTTGCGGGCCTGTTTCACTACATAATCTACGATGCGGTCCTGGTCGATGTTGATGTAGCCGTCTTTGTCCGGTGTGGCGTCAAGTATGCCGCTGGTGGCATAATAGTCCACGATCACGTCCAGGAAATAGTAGAGTTCATCGTCGCTGAAGCGTTCTTTCAACTCTTGCGGTAAATAGTTTCGGATGAAGGCCACGGTGCGGGCATCGTCCTCGGCATCCTGCAGGAGTTCCTGTTCCAGACTGTCCATGATGATCGGATTTAGAGAATGGCTTTCAATTTGTCCTCGAACACCGACTTGGCTGCGGCGCCTACTTGCTTGTCCACCACCTGTCCGTCCTTGAGAAACAATACGGTGGGTACATTGCGGATGCCGAAACGGGACGCCAGGTCGTCGTTCTCCTCCACATCGCATTTCCCGATGACGGCCTGTCCTTCATAGGCCTCGGCAAGGGCCTCGATGTCCGGCCCGATTTTCTTGCAAGGGCCGCACCAGGTAGCCCAAAAGTCTATTACGAGGGGCTTCCCGGAAGCCACCAGTTCTTCGAAATTCGAATCTGTAATTGCTAATGCCATTTCTGTTCTGTTTTTTTATGTTGCGCCGCAAATATACTAATTTATTTTGTAGGACAACTCGGGTTTGCTCTCGATATAAGAAATTAATTCCTTTTTAACGGAAATCTTCGCCGTGCGCGATTGCAGGGTCAGGTGCATCTTCTCTTCGGCGTCATATACCTGAAAATATAAATTCGTATGCCCCGGACTGCTTTTCAGCAATGAGGTGAGGGAGAGTAGCGTGTCGCCGTCCAGTGCATCGAGCGCCATCGTGATAGTAAGGCTTTCTATCAGTTTGTCTTTTACGTCGGCCAGATATTCTATTTTCCCGATTTTGAATTCCAGCCGGCTGGGATCCCATTGACGGGGCTGGCAGCGGGCGGTGATGAACAGCGTGCTCCCCACTTCCATGTAAGAGCTCCAGGTGGGCCAGTCCTGGCCGAACAGGGCTATCTCGAAAGAGCCGCTGTAGTCCTCCAGCGTGACGATACCGTAGGGCTTTCCGGCTTTTGATACGCCTTTGCGCATGGCGGTGACGATGCCTCCCAGCGTCAGGTCGGTGTTGGCAAGCGGTGTCAGGTCGTTCAGATCGGTCATGCGGACATTGCATACGTGTTGCAGGATGACGGAAAATTCGTCCAACGGATGGGCCGACAGGTAGATGCCCACTAGGTCGCGCTCCTTGTTCAGGCGTTCCAAAGCGCTCCAGGGAGCGGCCGGCGGTATTTCGGGGGTGGCGATCTCTACCATGTCGAAGCCTCCGAAAAGGGAATTTTGTGCCGTGTCTTTGTCTGTCTGATAGCGGGAACCGTAGCGCGCCAACAGTTCGAGAAAGGTCTCGCCTTTCACGTTCTTGGCGTAGAACTGTTCGCGGGTGATTTCGGTGAAACAGTCGAAGGCCCCCGAAAGAACCAGGCTTTCCAGACCGCTGCGTTTGCAGGCGCTGATGGAAACACGCTGTACGAAGTCGAAGATGCCTTTGAAGGGGCCTCCTTCCTCCCGGGCTTCCACGATGGCGTCTACAGCCGATTCGCCCAGCCCTTTGATGGCTCCCAGACCGAACCGAACGTTTCCCAGTTCGTCTACACTGAATTTCCGGCGGCTCTTGTTGACGTCCGGTCCCAGCGTGTCGATGCCCAGCGCCTTGCATTCGCTCATCAGCTTGGTGATGTCGGTGATGTTGGCCAAACTTCGGCTCATCACGGCTGCCATGTATTCGGCCGGGAAATTCGCTTTGAGATAGGCGGTCTGATAGGCCACCCACGAATAGCAGGTGGCGTGGCTTTTGTTGAAGGCATAGGAGGCGAATTTTTTCCAGTCGCTCCAGATCTTTTCCAGGATTTTCGGGTCGTGCCCGTTTTTCTTTCCGCCTTCAATAAATTTGGGGTACATGTGGTTCAGCTTTTCTATCAGCTTTTTACCCATGGCTTTACGTAACGTGTCACTTTCGCCGCGCGTAAAGTTGGCCAGTTGTCTGGACAAAAGCATCACCTGCTCCTGATAGACGGTGATTCCGTAGGTGTCTTTCAGGTATTTCTCCATGCAGGGGATGTCATATTCCACCGGTTTTCGTCCTTGTTTGCGGTCGATGAAATCGGGAATGTAATCCATCGGTCCCGGGCGGTAGAGCGCATTCATGGCGATGAGATCTTCGAAGGTGGAGGGCTGCAACTCGCGCAGGTATTTCTGCATGCCGGCGGATTCGAACTGGAAGGTGCCGATGGTGTGACCGTCGCAATAGAGCTTGTAGGTGGCCGGGTCGCAGATGTCAAGCAAGTCTACATCCACTTCAATGCCTAGGCTGTCGCGTATGTTGGCCTGGCATTCCTTGATGATGGATAAGGTCTTCAGCCCGAGAAAGTCCATCTTGATGAGCCCCGTGTCTTCGATGACCGAGCCTTCGTATTGGGTACAGCGGAGCTTCTCGCCGGTTTCTTTGTCCTCGGCAGTGCTTACCGGCACCCAGTCCGATACATCGTCCCGGCAGATGATGACACCGCAGGCATGCACGCCGGTGTTGCGTACGTTGCCTTCCAGCATACGGGCGTAGCGCAGGGTGTCGCGCAATACGGGGTTGGGCGAGGCTTCGGCTTCCTGTAATTCTGGGATGCAGGCGATGGCATTGGGTAGGTTCATCTTGCGGGACTTCCCGTTCTCGTCGTCGGGAAGTTTGTCGGGTATCAGTTTGCACAGGCCGTTTGATATGTCCAGCGGCAATTTCTGTACACGGGCCACATCCTTGATGGCCAGCTTGGTGGCCATGGTTCCGTACGTAATGATATGCGCCACTTTCTCTTCGCCGTATTTCTGGGTCACCCAGCTCAGGACTTTGCCGCGCCCGTCATCGTCGAAGTCCACGTCGATATCAGGCAGCGAGATGCGGTCGGGATTCAGGAAACGCTCGAACAGCAAGTCGTATTGTATCGGGTCTATCTTCGTAATTCCCAAGCAGTAGGCAACGGCGGATCCGGCGGCGGAACCACGTCCCGGTCCCACGGATACATTCAGTTCGTGGCGGGCGGCATTGATATAATCCTGCACGATAAGGAAGTAGCCTGGGAATCCCATCGTTTTCATGACGTGCAGTTCGAAGTTGATCCGTTCCCGCACATGTTCGGGCAACGGGTCGCCATACATGTTTTTAGCGCCGGCATATGCCAGTTTTCCCAGGTAGTCGGCTTCCAGTTTCAGCCGGTACAGTTTATCCACACCGCCCAGTTTTTGTATTTTGCTTTCGGCTTCTTTGCGGCTCATCACTTCGTTGCCGTTTTCGTCGCGTGTAAACTCCTCAAACAGTTCCTCCGTAGTGTATTTGGTCCGGTAGCTCTCCTCGGTTCCGAATTCTTCGGGGATGGAGAAGTTGGGCATGATGGGGGCATGGTCGATACTGTAGAACTCCACTTGATCGCATATGGCACACGTATTGGCCAGTGCCTCGGGAACGTCGGCAAATACCTCGTTCATTTCCGCGCGGGTCTTGAACCATTCCTGTTTGGAATAGAGCATACGTTTGGGATCGTCCAGGTCGCGGTTGGTGCTCAGGCAGATCAAACGGTCATGTGCCTCGGCATTCTCCTGATCCACAAAGTGGCAGTCGTTTGTACATACGAGCTTTACGTTGTGCTTGCGTGCCAGTTCGATGAGCTGGGCATTGGCCCGCTGTTGCAACGGGAACGTTTCCCGATTGGCTCGTTGGTTCGGGTCTTTTACTTCGTGGCGTTGGAGTTCCAGGTAATAATCCTCACCGAATACGCTTTTATACCACAGCAGCGCTTCTTCGGCGCCGGCCAGATCGCCTTTCAATATCTTGTTGGGTACTTCGCCCGCTATACAGGCCGAGCAGACGATAAGTCCTTCGCTATGGGCCTGTAATTCGACCCGGTCCGTACGCGGTCGGGTATAGAATCCGTCGGTCCAGGCCTTCGATACCAGTTTTACGAGATTATGGTAACCTGTTTCGTTCTTGGCCAGTACGACCAAGTGGTAACGGCGGTTGTCGTTCTTGTCGCGGTCGGTAAGTCGTCCCGAGGCCACATACATCTCGCAGCCGAAAATGGGTTTGAACAGACGTTTGCGTGCGGCCTCCAACTCTTTGCGGGCCGTATCCAACTGCTCTTCTATCGGCGGAAAGGCCGGTGGTGCCTCCGGTGCCCGTTCGATAGCATCTTCCGGTATGGGTTCCCCGTTGGCCAGTGCTTTTTTTCGTTTCTCTTGAGTTTCGGCCTCCAGGCGTTTCTGTTCGTCGTTCCACTCTGCCAAAGCGGCGTCCTCACCGTTTTCGAGCAAGCTTATGCGCTTTTTCCATCGTTTGATGTCAGCATTGGTTCCGCTGTTCTTTTTCGTTGTGTAATTAAAGAACTCCTTGATGCCCATCATGTTTCCGTGGTCGGTGATGGCCATACCGCGCATCCCGTCCTTGATGGCCTTATCTACCAGGCGGGGGACACTGGCCTGCCCGTCCAGGATGGAGTACTGGGTATGTACGTGAAGGTGTACGAAATCCTGCATAATCGTGTGTATGGGTTGGGAATTGATTTTTCGGTTTAAAGTTACGGCTCTTTGGGCAAATAGGCAATGCAGGACGCTTGTTTTTTCGGATACGGACTGTAAAATCCTCCTTTTCCGCTTTTCCGCATCAAAAGTCTATTCGATAATTTTGCCTGTTGTTAAAATATGCGTATCTTTGTCAATCAAAAGATTGAATACGCTTCATGGGAAGAAGACTCAAGAAACTGAAGAAAATAAGGTTGCATCGTGAAGGTACGCATACGCTGGTATGGGGAGGAGCGGCTCTGTTGTTGCTGAATGCAATCCTTTTTTGTGCTTTCGGGGGAGGGCTGGCTCTGTATGTAATGGCTGCCGCCTGCGTGATCGTTTATTTGATTGTTGTAAATTTCTTCCGCTGCCCGATACGGTTGTTTGAGGGGGATACGGAGAAAGTCGTAGTAGCTCCTGCCGATGGTAGGATTGTAGTCATTGAGGAAGTGGAAGAAAATGAGTACTTTCACGACAAGCGTATCATGGTGTCCATCTTTATGAGTTTGGTAAATGTGCATGCCAACTGGATTCCGGTAGACGGAACGATCAAGCTGGTACGTCATCATAACGGTAACTTTCACAAGGCTTGGTTGCCTAAAGCCAGTATCGAAAACGAGCGCTCCACAGTGGTGATTGAAACGCCGGAAGGGGTAGACATTATGGCTCGGCAGATAGCCGGCGCGATGGCCCGCCGCATCGTTACGTATGCCCATGAAGGAGAAGAATGCTATATCGACGAGCACATGGGCTTCATCAAGTTCGGTTCGCGTGTAGATGTGTATCTGCCTTTGGGGACGGAAATCTGTGTGAAGATGGGGCAGAAGACAACAGGTAACGAGACCATCCTCGCACGGTTGGCCTAAATAAATGAGAAAGATGTCATGGCAAATTCCTTGACTAAACATATTCCGAACAGCATCACCTGCTGCAACCTGATATGCGGTTGCATGGCGACGGGAGCTGCTTTCCACGGCAACTACGGTTGGGCCGTGCTCATGATTCTTGCCGGTGCCGTATTCGACTTTTTCGACGGGATGAGTGCCCGGCTTTTGGGGGTGTCCTCCCCCATAGGCAAGGAACTGGATTCATTGGCCGATGTGGTGACGTTCGGTGTGGCGCCTTCTGCCATGTTGTTTCATCTATTCACGGAGGTGGCTTATCCCGCTTTCCTCATCCCTTTGCAGCGTTTTGTTCCTTATACGGCTTTTCTGATGGCGGCTTTCTCCGCCTTGCGGCTGGCCAAGTTCAATCTTGACGAGCGGCAGACTTCCTCATTTATCGGACTGCCCACGCCGGCTAACGCGCTCTTTTGGAGTTCGCTCATCGTGGGGCAATACAGTTTTCTGCTTTCCGAGAAGTTCAATGCGGCATTGCTTTTTCTGGTGATGCTGTTGTTTTGCTTGTTGCTCGTGGCCGAACTTCCCCTTTTTGCACTGAAGTTTAAAAACCTGTCGTGGAAAGACAACAAAGTAAAGTACGTGTTCCTGTTGGGCTGCTTGCCTATGCCGTTTTTGCTGGGCTATAGCTGTTTCTCGGGCATCGTGATGTGGTACGTTTTACTTTCTTTAGTCTCCCTTAAGAAAGGCTGACGTTTTGTGGCACGATCCTTGCCTGTTTTTCTTTAAAAACAAGTTTTTGTCTATGGGACCACTCGGATGTATTTTTGTATTCTTTATAGCGTTAATTCTTGCGGTGCTGGTGGCCGTGAGCAATATTGTTAAGGCTTTATTCGGTTTTACACGGGGGATGAATCCTTTCGGTACCGATAGCCGGACACAGGACCGGCAGACGTATGCTTCGGATGCCGGTTCCCGCTCTTCCGACACGGGGAAAAACCAGTCCTCCTCTTCTAAAAGCAAGATTTTTGATGACAACGAAGGGGAATACGTGGATTATGAAGAAATAAAAGACTGACCGGCACCTTCTTTATCTTTAATCGGGCACGGTTTTGCCGGTTCTCTCAGCGTTTGCGGGCAAAGAACCGCTTCATGAGATCCATAGACTCTTCAGCTAAAACTCCGGTGGTGACTGCGGTACGGGGATGCAATGCTTCCGGGGCCAATCGTCGGTAACCGCGTTTCTCGTCGGGGGCGCCGTACACCAGACGGCCCAGTTGCGACCATCCGATAGCGCCCGCGCACATGACACAAGGCTCTACCGTGACATACAGCGTACATTCCGACAGGTATTTGCCCCCCAGTGCATTGGATGCCGCCGTGAGAGCCTGCATTTCGGCATGTGCCGTTACGTCCGTCAAGGTCTCTGTCAGGTTATGCGCACGGGCTATCACCGTGTTGCGGCAAACCACCACCGCCCCCACCGGAATCTCATCTTTCCGAAAGGCACGCTCCGCTTCGGCGAGCGCCATTTTCATATATCTTGCATCTTCTTCCATGCTTTCTTCTTGATAAATCTTTGCAAAAATAGTATATTTCTGAGGTTTGCCCCGTAAAAATCCGTATTTTTGTGGGTAAAACGGAACAGGGAGTATGGCATCACACAACGACACCGGTCGGAAAGGGGAGCAACGGGCCGCCGACTATCTGGAGGCGCAGGGCTACACCATTCGTCATCGGAACTGGCGGTGCGGACGGAAAGAGCTGGACATCGTTGCCGAGAAAGAGGGACGCCTGGTGATTGTGGAGGTGAAGACGCGGAAGAACGCCGACTTCGGAAGTCCTGAAGAGGCCGTTACACCGATGAAAATCCGTCGTATCGTAGCGGCTACGGATGCTTATCTGCGTCAATACGGGATAGACGCCCCGGTGCGTTTCGATGTGATAGCCGTGACGGGTGACGGAACGGAAGACGGCAGTCTGGAGCATATAGAACATGCTTTCTATCCTCCGTTGTGGTAAGCCGCCGGCCCGGTTCATTTTAAAAGGATAAGCGTATGGATACTTTTTTTTGTTTAGACAATTCGCCCGCTTTCGAGCTGATAGAGCTTGATACGGTGGACTCTACGAATAATTTTCTGAAGCATTACCGTCCCTTGCGGCAGCGTGAGATGACGGTGGTGACGGCGGAGTTTCAGTACAGTGGCCGTGGACAGACGGGGAACAGTTGGGAATCGGAATACGGGAAGAACCTCTTGTTCAGCATACGGATTCATCCCCGCAACGTACCGCCGGCCGGCCAGTTCATTCTGTCGCAAGCCATCGCCGTAGCCGTCCGCAGGGCGCTGGAAGACTATGTGGCTCCCGTTCAGGTGAAATGGCCCAATGACATTTACTACGGCGACTGCAAACTGGGAGGAATTCTGATTGAAAACGATCTGATGGGGCGGCATATAGAAAACTGTGTCATCGGCATCGGACTGAATATCAATCAGGAAACTTTCGTAAGCGACGCACCCAATCCCGTGTCCTTAAGGCAGATCACGGGGCGTGACATAGAGCGCCGTTTTGTGCTGGAGAGGGTCATCGGCCATTTCAAGCGCCTGCTGGACCGCTTGGACGAGGCCGGAGCAAAAGCCTTGCGCGAAGACTATCACCGTAGCCTGTATCGCAAGGACGAATGGCATATGTACAGCGATGAAAACGGAGATTTCCGTGGTCGCCTGGAAGAGGTGTCGCCCGACGGTCATCTGCTGTTGCGCGATGAACAGGACCGGTTGCGCACATACGCCTTTAAGGAAGTGAAGTTCATATTATCTAATCTTGACAAACAATAATCAGCATGGCTACATTTAAAAGAATCCTCCTCAAGCTGAGCGGGGAAAGTTTAATGGGAGAACAGAAATACGGCATCGACGAAAAACGGTTGGCCGAATATGCCCAACAGATCAAGGAGGTGCACGAGATGGGGGTGCAGATCGGTATCGTGATAGGCGGAGGCAACATCTTCCGGGGCCTGAGCGGTGCCGGTAAGGGCTTCGACCGTGTGAAGGGCGACCAGATGGGTATGTGCGCCACTGTCATCAACTCCCTTGGGCTGAGCAGTGCCCTGGGGGCCATCGGTGTGAAGAGCCGTGTGCTCACCGCCATCCGTATGGAGCCGATCGGTGAGTTTTACAGCAAGTGGAAAGCCATCGAGTGTATGGAACGCGGTGAGGTGGTGATCATGAGTGGCGGAACAGGCAGTCCGTATTTCACTACCGATACCGGTTCGTCGTTGCGCGGTATCGAGATAGAGGCCGATGTGATGCTGAAAGGCACGCGGGTGGACGGTATCTATACCGCCGACCCGGAGAAAGACCCCAGCGCCACCAAGTTCGGCGAGATAACCTACGACGAGATCTATACGCGAGGGCTGAAAGTCATGGACCTGACCGCTACGACCATGTGTAAGGAAAACAATTTGCCCATCTATGTGTTCAACATGGACGTGTACGGCAATTTGAAGCGGGTGATGGAAGGCGAGCCGATCGGCACGCTGGTGCACAACTGATAGGAGCGGCCTGTTCCGCCGGGACAGGCAGAACGGAAATAAGGATCCCCCTTGCCGTCGTATTCCGTGTAGGGAATGTAGAGGCAAGGGGGATCTGCTATTTTCCGACTGTCCTAAGTGGGGGTGGGTTGTATGGCTATTTCTGTCTTTTTTGCCAGTTATCGAATTTTTCCAGTGTGGCTCGTGTGATTCCGCCTATATCGGTCAAAATAGCCGAAGATGCTTTCATATAGGATTGATATTCTGATGTTTTACATAATTTTATCTGGTAGGCCAGATCGTTCTCTGTTACCGTATTGATATAGCTGTTACGTAGTAATACGGGAAGCGCTGTCTTAAAACCTGCTTTTATCTGTTTCAATGGATTTTGTGTGTCGGAGTTACTTTTGTTCGCATTGCCTAATAGTTGTTCCACAGAACTGAAGAGCTGGTCGTAGACATTGTTCATTCCCGATATTTGGTAGTATTGGTCGAATAGTTGTTTGTAGTTTGCCGAACAATTCTTGGCTTTAGGGATTGGCCATTTTTCTCCGGCCATCAGTTTGGGTAGGACGCTGGACATGTATTCTCGTATGGGTTGTTGGCTTTTTTGTGTCACTGCCATGATGTGTGCGTTGGATATTCGTGCCTGTTCGGTATTTAGCATCACCACCAGACGTTTTAATTGCGCTTCCGTCAGATGCTTCTGATAATAAGGTAACATAATGTCTACCAGATCTTTCTTGTATTGTGAAGCCAGATAAGCATCCACACGCTTGTCTATATACTGTTTTAACTCGGCTTCGGACATTTTCTTGTTTATATATCCGGGCACAGCTTTAGCCATCTTACTCATTGCCATTTGGAGCGTCCATTTCATTTCTTTCGTGGAGAAAGCGTCATTCTGTTGCAACAGTTTCTTCACACATTCGCGATACGTCTTTGTCTGTGCCTGCATGCCAAATGAAGCCGCGAGGAACATTACCAACATCAGTAGGATTTGTTTTGTTTTTCTTTTCATACTTATAAATGAATTAGTGATATATATTCTTATTCTGTTTCCGAACTGTCGAAATGGCAGGCGTAAAAGGATGTGTGGTGCGCACCGGAAGCCCGAAAAACGGGGGCGGGAACACTTTTTATCGGGGCGCTCGCCGCGTTCGATTGTGGCCTAGGCCGCGTTACATCGGCATGCTCGCCCCGTTTGCACGCGGTGCTCACCCCATTTTTGCGCCATTATGGCAGATACCATAGATGTCTTTCTCCGACATTCTTGGAGCTGTTCGGCCTGCGTCCGCTTTTCTGTTTTCGTGATTTTGGGATTGGGCGATAACTGCTCTTCGGTCTTTGTCCCCTCCGCTTTCTTTTATAAGGAACGGAGCAACCGGTAGGGCGACGAAGTCGTGGCTTTGTTAGCTTAGAATTCAATCTAATTATTACAAAGGTATGAAAATATGATTATCTAATATAATAATAGTTTTCAAAAAATCGAATTGGATGTATAGCTTTTGTATGATAAAGCTTAGGCCGGCATATAATTTTTATAGCATCGGGGTGTGCGGATGGGGCAGATATGTCATGCGGGCCTGCTCTGTCATTCAGAGTAGGCCCGCAAGAAGAGTATAAACTATGATTTGGATCTTATTCGATTCTAGAGCAACCGGGGGGCTTAGTTTGAGGTGGACGCTGCTTCGATGGTAGCATTCACCGTTCCGCCGCGTGCGTAATACGTGCCGTCCACCTTGATGCCCTTGCTCTTTTCTCCTGTATTCACTACTGTGATGCGTCCGGCGGATACGGTCAGGTTCAGGTCGACTTTGATACCCATACACTTGCTGGTGGTCCAGTAGATAGGATCGGTATAGACACCTCCCGTGGCTGTGATGTTGATGTCCGTAGGGTTATCTGTTTCGTCCACCACCATGTTGCCGTCCGTGCCGATACCCTTCGAACCGGCTCCGCTTACGGCGATGGTTATCCGGCCTCCGCTGATGGTAAGGTCGTTGTCGCATTTCAGCCCTTTTACATCGGCTGCCGCAATATCGAGATTCAGTTGTCCGCCCTTGATGATCATCTGTCCGTTTTTCTCGTCCAGCGGGTCGTTGGTAATTTCCGCCTGTATGCCGTCGCCTTTCACGTTGGCTATGTCCACTGTTCCGCCGTTCATCTGGAAATACTGTCCGCAGTGGAAACCGTCGCTTTCGGCTGCCAATACCGTTACGGCGCCCGTGGTGCGTTTCAGTTGCAGGTATTCCTTGCTGCTTAGGGCGTGCTTGGTGCGTCCGGTCAGTGTGAGCGATCCGGCTCCCTCTATTTCAAGGTGTCCTTTGCAGTAGAGGGCGGCTTTTTGTGTGCCGCCGGGAGCATCGCAGAGTGTGTTTTGCGTGCCTTCGGGCAATATCAGCTCGATGCGTTTGCCGCATTGCAGGTCGATAGCGGCACCTTGGTTCGAGGTCAGGTCGAGGCTATTCAGATAGAATTTACATTTGTAGCTCCCCGTGTAAGTGAACGATCCGGCTGAGGATTTTCCTTCCAGCACGTACTCCAGCTCGTCGGTTACGTTGGTCGACGTAAGGGCTACATGTGCACCGGAAACGGAGTAGGTGACGCCGCTGACGGAAGACGGCACCGAAACGGTGGCATTGTTCCCGTTGTAACGGATAACGACCTTGTCCGTTGTGTCCAACACAGGTGCAGTGAACGTCAGACTGTCGATGGTGGAGGCGTAATATGTCGTTCCACCGATCGTCACTCTTGTGCCCGCTGCCGAAAAAGGCATTTCCGCACTGGTGTTTAGCGGGATCTTCGTGTAGTCGCCGTTTCGCCAGAGGTACATGTGCTGTTGGGCGGAGAGTTGCAAGACCGACAACAGCAATGTCAGCGTAAGTATATACTTTCTCATTTGCGGTTTATTTTGAGGGTTTGACGGTTCATTTTTACAATATAGATGCCTTGGGGCAGAGAAGCCAGGCTGACGGTTGCTCCTTCGGCCGGTACCGTTGTGCGCAGGGCCGTGGCGCCGTTCATAAAGTAAACGTTCAGTACCGCACTGCCGTTGCCGCCGTTTGCATGTATCGTCTGTGAAGCGGCGTCCCATGTCAGTTCGCCTTCACGAACGGACGGAGCGCTGACAGCAGTTGGCGTGGAACTGAAAAACATCTTCTCCATCGTACTCAGTTCAAAGCTTTCCGAACCTTCGGTGGTGGTGGCGATGAGTTTACCGCCTGAGAATGTGATTTTCTTCAGCGAACTCAGTGCCACGCTCTGTTGTATGCCTCCGTATTGGAACGTGAGGAAACTGTAATCGTTGTCTTGGGTTGATGCGGAAACAGCCGTAGCCAGCAGGCATAAAACAATGGCATAAAGTTTATTTCTTTTCATGATCTGCGTATTTAAAAGTTGAATGAATAACCGATGTTTATCGCGTGGCCGCCTTCATAGGGGTCTTCGGTAACGTCGTTTCCGAAGATATAGGCTGCCGATACTTCGTGGCGCTTGCTCACTTTGTATGTGCTGCCCACGGTGAGACGGGTCTTGTCCAATGCCAGTTCGTTGTCCAGGTTGTTGTATAATTCGAAAGAGGCGAACGGACGGATTTTCCAGCCCTTCTTTGCCACTTCCGCCTTCAGGCGTGAGCGCAGGTATTGTGCCCGTTTCCGCTCCTTTACCTTGACATCTTCCAGCGGGTAGCCGTTTTTCAAGGTCACCTGATCCTTTTTGTAACGGTATTTGGTGCGCGGCACATCCATTTCCCGGCGGTTGGTGAACTGGTAACGCTCGCGGAGGGACAGTTTCAGGATATGGAACAATTTGATGTCACCCGTAGCTTCGGCACGGAAACGATTTCGCGGCGCCCAATATTGCTTGGTGACGTTAAATCCTTTCCAGGCATAGGGAGATATGACTTCCTCTCCGAGTTCGTTTTCGCGGTATTTCTCCTTGCGGGAGGAAGAGGTGCAACCGTACAGAAACGAGTAGGAGACGCCCAACTTGAGGTGCTTGACCGGTTTGTAATCAATACCGAACGATCCGCTCCAACGGTCAACGTTCTGCAAGTTCTCGTTGGCCCGGAACTCGCCTCCCACTGAAAGGCTCACTCCATAAGGCAGCGTCTTGGTGATCTGCACGTCTGTCCAAATACCGAAATCATCGTTTCCGGCAAATGCCGGGAGTGCCGACAGCAATCCTGCAAGTATTCCGTAAAATGTGATTCTCAACTTCATTGTAGTAGGATTTTGACACGGTTCGACCGTACGGTTATGACGGCTGCTTATTCATAGTTCTTAGGAAGTTTCACCGTTTCGCCTACGGTGTTTCCGATGTCGCCCGGCTCTTCGTAGTAGATGCGGATAAGGGCGCTGTCTTTGAGAAAGTCGATGGAGCCTACTTCCAGCCGGATAATCTTCAGTCCGGTTCTCTTCTCCAGATCGGCTTTCAGCTCTTCGCGTTTGTCCGGCGAGATCAGATTCACATTGTCGTATCTTATATACTTGCTGCATACGTGCTGCACCAGCTTGTTGCTTTCAAAGAGCCATGCCATGCCGATAAATACCAGATTGGCCACCAGCAACTCCACAAGGCTCAGTTTGGTTGCCATACCGTTGATGACCGATAGGGCCACCAAATAGAAAAGATAGGTCATTTCGCGGATGGGGACAGCCTCGGTACGGTAACGGAGGATGCCGAAAATGGCGAACAGTCCTAAAGCTGCTCCGATTTTCAGTTTGGCGCCTTCCATCAGATAAATCAGCATGAAAATGCTCACCGACATCAGCATGAAGGTGAACAGATAGTCGCGGCGGCGGCTTTTGGGGTAATAGAAACAACGTACGATGATACCCACCATCAGCAGGTTCACGACAAAGCGAATCAGCATTTCCAACAACCCCGTCACATCAATCAGGGGCATTCCCATAAATGTCAAGGCAGACAAAAAACAATCTTCAAAATTTCCCATAGTTTTTACCTCAAGAGATATTATTTACTAATTTATTTATTCTAACAAGTTTTTCTTTGAACATATTGCGTTTGAGCGCAGGATTGGTCAGCACCGACCCGATACAGTATTTGCTGAACCCCGACGGTTTGATACGCAGGGTGCGCAGAATATCCAGAACGGGAGAGTACTGGTTACCGTCTCGTTTCAGTTCGATAATTACCAGATCGCCTGTCCCGCATCCCGTTTCTGTCTCGAAATTGCGGAATTGCACGTTGAAGTCGATCGTCAGCCGTTCCGTTTTGCCGTAATTTACCAGCGTGATGCGCTGGAACCTGTTCTGTACGGTGGGATGCAGGCTTCCCAGACTTTCGTTTACATGATTCTCCAGAAACTCTTCTCCGCCCGCCTCTATCAGCCGGTCGGGGGCAGGCACCATGATGCGTTTCTTCTTCGTACGTGCATGGTTGTTCTTGGTCTTTACCTCCAGAAACGTGATGTCGGAATCCAGATACGTGCGAACCCGTACTTTCTGGCGGGGAGCCCGTTCGTTGTGGTGCTCCAGATAGAAGCGGTGCTCGTTCGTGTCCCAATAGATGGTTCGGTAGTCGGCAATTCGCTTACCGTCGATTTCCTGTACGAAGTACTTCCCCTGGGCGTGTCGTAACAACTGAACCAATTTTGTCTTGCTGGATACAAATTTGGTGTCGGTTCGGTTCATTAACCGGATCGACGACATTTGTTCCAGCGTTATCGGACATAAGTCCCGAAGCAGCTCATGAATTTGCCGGTCAAAATGGATAGTGTTTTCCAAGTGTCTTTTCAAAAATTAATCGGTTGTTCGGTACGGTCGTTTCGAGGGGTGCGCATAGCTGTTCCGTGTCCGGCGGAACAGAGCGATACAGCCGAAGACAACCGCATCGGCAAATATACGGAAAAAGAAATGTAATTTGAGCATATCTGTTGCAAGAAATAAAAAAAAAATCTACTTTTGTTCAAAATAAACAGACTTAATCGACTAAACAACCTAATTTAAAGAAGACATGATCGACGTTAAAGTTTGCCTGAGCGAAGCGGGCGAGAAGATGGAAGAAGCCGTAATGTATTTGGAGGAATCCTTGGCGCATATCAGAGCCGGTAAAGCCAATGTAAAGATATTGGATGGAATTCGTGTGGATTCTTACGGTTCGATGGTACCTTTGAATAATGTGGCTGCCATCAATACGCCCGATGCCCGCACCATTGCCATCAAGCCGTGGGACAAGAGTATGTTTCGTATCATCGAGAAAGCCATTATCGACTCCGATCTGGGAATCATGCCGGAAAACAACGGAGAGATCATCCGTCTGGGTATACCGCCGCTTACCGAAGAGCGCCGTAAACAGTTGGCCAAGCAGTGCGGCAAAGAAGGGGAAAACGCTAAAGTGAGTGTGCGCAATGCCCGCCGTGATACGAACGACCGCTTGAAGAAAGCCATCAAAGACGGTCTGAGTGAAGATGTGGAAAAGGACGCGGAGAACGACTTGCAGAAGATGCACGATAAGTTTATCAAACAGATCGACGCTTTGCTGGCGGCCAAGGAAAAGGAAATCATGACAGTATGACAATGTGATGAAGCAAGGACTGATAGTCAGAAATACGGGAAGTTGGTATGTGGTCCGCACGGACGACAACCAACTTTTTGATTGTAAGATAAAGGGGAACTTTCGGCTTAAAGGTATCCGTAGCACGAATCCGGTGGCTGTGGGCGACCGGGTGAGCATTACTCCTATGCCCGAAGGTACGGCTTTTATCACGGCGATCGAGCCTCGTCGGAATTATATGATCCGCAAGGCTTCCAATCTGTCGAAGCAAAGCCACATTCTGGCGGCCAATATCGATCAGGCCTGTCTGATAGCTACGGTCAGCCATCCCGAAACTTCCACTACCTTTATCGACCGTTTTCTGGCCTCTGCCGAAGCTTATCGCATACCCGTACTTATTCTTTTTAATAAAACCGATCGTTACGACGACGGTGAGACGCGTTATCTGGAAGCTTTGCTTCATTTATATACTACGGTCGGTTATGATTGTCTGGCCTGCTCGGCATTGACGGGCGCCGGTATGGAAGAATTGCGGGGCCGGCTGACCGGAAAAACCACGTTGCTTTCGGGACATTCCGGAGTGGGTAAGTCCACACTGCTCAATGTGCTTGTGCCCGAGGCGAATGCCCGAACCCGTCAGATTTCTACGGCGCACGATACCGGAATGCACACCACGACATTCAGCGAGATGTTCGATCTTCCCGAAGGAGGGTGCCTGATTGACACACCGGGTATCAAAGGCTTCGGCACGTTTGATATGGAGAAGGAAGAAGTGGGGCATTATTTCCGTGAAATATTTGCCGTGTCGGCAGGATGTAGGTACGGTGACTGTACCCATACGCACGAGCCGGGATGTGCCGTACGTGCTGCCGTAGAGGAACACAGGATCAGTCAGAGCCGTTATACGTCCTATTTAAGTATGTTGGACGATAAGGATGAAAACAAATATCGTCAAAGTTATTGATTATTTTTATTTATGGAACTTCTTTCTATTTTTATTCTGCTGTTTCTGAGTATCGTACTTGCGGCAGTCGAAGCATTTCTCATCCCGGGGTTCGGGATGGCCGGTATAGCCGCTTTGGGATGCTTTATCGGCGCAAATGCGTTGGCTTTCACTTTTTACGGTACAGTTGCAGGTTTCGGGCTGTTGGGGGTGTCGACCCTTCTTTTTGCCGGAGCCGGTTATTGGGTCTTCACATCGCGGTCGATGGACAAGATCGCCTTGAAACGAAATATCGACTCTACGGCGGCCAGCGAAGCGCAGTTGTCCATACATCCGGGGGATAAAGGTCGTGCACTTACGCGTCTGGCTCTGGTGGGAAACGCCGAGATAGAAGGACGGATAGTGGAGGTAAAATCGGCCGATGGATTTCTGGACGAAGGAACCCCTGTGGTGGTGACACGGGTGGAGAATGCTCAGATATGGGTAAGAAGAAAGTAGGATTTTATTCAATTATTCATTTAAATAGTATCATTATGTTTGCAGATCCGAAAACATTTGTCTCGTTGCTGGCTTTTCTAGGTTTTATTTTGCTTTTTGTCTTTTTCCATTTTGTACCGGTCATGTTATGGATCAATGCCAAAGCATCCGGAGTTCATATCTCGTTGATGCAGTTGTTTCTGATGCGCATTCGTAACGTTCCTCCAAGTACGATCGTGATCAGTCTGATTGAAGCGCATAAGGCCGGACTGACTAATGTGACCCGTGATAATCTGGAAGCGCATTACATGACGGGTGGTCATGTGCAGCGGGTGGTGCATGCCTTGGTATCGGCTTCGAAAGCCAATATTGATCTGCCTTTCGAGAAAGCCACTGCTATCGATCTGGCCGGTCGTGATGTCTTTGAGGCCGTGCAGACTTCCGTCAATCCGAAAGTTATTGATACACCGCCGGTAGCAGCGGTGGCCAAAAACGGTATTCAGCTTATAGCCAAGGCCCGGGTAACGGTACGTGCGAATATTCATCAGCTGGTAGGTGGTGCCGGTGAAGATACGATCCTGGCACGTGTGGGCGAAGGTATCGTCTCGTCCATCGGTTCGGCCGAGAGCCACGAACAGGTGTTGGAGAATCCCGACTCCATCTCCAAATTGGTGTTGCGTAAGGGACTGGATGCCGGTACGGCATTCGAGATACTTTCTATCGATATTGCCGATATAGATGTAGGTAAGAATATCGGTGCCACGTTGCAGATGGATCAGGCCAATGCCGATAAGAATATAGCACAGGCCAAAGCGGAAGAGCGCAGGGCTATGGCCATTGCAGCCGAGCAGGAAATGAAAGCTAAGGCACAGGAGGCTAGGGCGGAAGTGATACAGGCCGAAGCGGAAGTGCCCAAGGCTTTGGCGCAGGCTTTGCGTGAAGGACATTTGGGCTTCATGGATTATTATAAGCTTGAGAATCTGAAAGGAGATACGGCTATGCGCGAACGCATTTCCAAGTTGGGAAAAGATGATATTAAAGGACTGATGGATTAGCCGTCTTCCTGTTCTTTGAACATTAAAAAGAGGTGTGCCGAGAAATGAAAAGCACACCTCTTTTTATATATATGGATTCTATATGAAAAAATGGCCACCGACAGAAGCGGTGAAGCTCAGGCTTTGACGTGAATGCGGGTGTTAGAAACGTACCGTCCGGCTACCGTCTTCATTTTCTTCGATAGTGATACGAACCGCATCTTCCGGAAGCAAATCTTCCACAAGTTCCGGCCATTCGATAAAGCAGAGCGCACCGCTGTAGAAATAGTCCTCGTATCCCATGTCGTACACTTCTTCCAGCCGTTTGATCCGGTAGAAGTCGAAATGATAGATCAGCTCTCCGCTGTCCGAACGGTATTCGTTGACAATGGCAAAGGTTGGCGAGTTGATAACATCGTTTACACCGAGGGCTTTGCAAATAGCTTTGGTGAATGTGGTTTTCCCGGCTCCCATCTTTCCGTATATGGCGAACACGGTACGATCTCCCATGTTGCGGATAAATGTCCGGGCTGCTTCTTCTATCTGTTGCAGTGATTCAATCTTTATTTCCATGTGTTATCAGGTTTTTGTTGGCGTTTACCGTTTCTTGCCTTGTAATGTGATCAGCGGGACAAGCATTTCTTCGAGCGATATGCCTCCGTGTTGGAATGTGTCTTTGTAATACGATACGTAGTAATTGTAGTTATTCGGATAAGCAAAGAAGTTCTCGCCGGTGGCGAAGATATAAGTCGTGCTCAGGTTGGGGGCCGGCAGTTGTGCGCGGCGCGGTTCCTTTATTTCGAACACCTCCTTCGGGTTGTAGCTCAGGTTCTTTCCCAGTTTATAGCGCAGGTTGGTGTTGGTGTTGCGGTCGCCGATCACCTTGATCGGGTTGTTGGCCCGTATGCTACCGTGATCGGTGGTGAGTATTATTTTGTAGTCGCTGGCGGCCAGAACCTTAAAAAGATCTTTCACGGCCGAATGGCGGAACCAACTTTGTGTGATGCTGCGGTAGGCCGCTTCGTTCGAGGCCAGTTCGCGCACCATGCGTGATTCCGTACGGGCGTGCGAAAGCATGTCTATAAAGTTGAGCACTACGACATTCAAGTCATACCGCTCCAGGTTCGGCAGTTGGGCAACCAGTTTTTCGGCTGCTGCCGAATGATTTATTTTATGATAGCTGAACGTGTTTTTACGGCGATAGCGGTCCAGTTGTGTTTGTATCAGCGGAGCTTCGTTCAGGTTCTTGCCTTCCTCCTCCTCTTCGTCAACCCACAGATCGGGGAACATCTCTGCGATGATGTGGGGCATAAGGCCGGAAAAGATGGCGTTGCGGGCATATTGGGTCGCAGTGGGCAAGATGCTGCAATACAAGTCTTCTTCTATCAGAAAAGAATCGGAGATTTCGGCATATAACATCCGCCATTGGTCGAACCGGAAGTTGTCCAATACCAACAGAAAGACTTTCTCGCCGCTGTTCAATAGCGGGAAGACTTTCTTTTTGAAAATATCTGGGCTCATTATGGGCCGGTTGTCGGTATTTTCTATCCAGTCCAGATAGTTTTTCTTGATGAATTTACCAAACATCTGGTTGGCTTCGGCTTTCTGCATGGCCAGCATCTCTTTCATGTTGCTGTCCGTATCTGATAATTTCAGTTCCCAATATACCAGACGCTTGTAGACTTCTACCCAATCCTCAAACGTAAAAGAATCATTGATTTGCATACCTATCTTGCCGAAGTTCTGCTGATAGGCCGTTTGTGCCACTTCCGTTACGATTTCCTTTTGATGGATGTTCTTCTTCAGGGTCAGCAGAATTTGTGTCGGATTGACAGGCTTGATCAGGTAATCGGCGATTTTAGAGCCGATGGCTTGATCCATGATGTTCTCTTCCTCGCTTTTGGTCACCATCACCACCGGTGTGGTGGGAGCTATTTCTTTAATGCGCGACAGGGTCTCCAGACCGCTTAGTCCCGGCATGTTCTCATCCAGCAGAATAAGGTCGAATGTCCGTTCGCCGCATTTGTCCAATGCGTCGTTTCCGTTAGTTACCGTCTCCACCTCGTATCCTTTCTTCTCCAGGAAGAGGATGTGGGCTTTTAACAGCTCTATTTCATCGTCTACCCATAATAGCAAGCCATTTGTCATTTTTCTGCGTGTTAGTCGGTTCTTACTAGTTGAACAATTCTTCGAACAATTCATCGTCCGTCATTTCGGCCGGCTCTTTCTCTTCCGGTTCCTGCTCGTCTTCCTCGCGTTGTTCGATGAAGGGCGGTTCGTCCAACATCAGGTCTTCGGGAATCTGGAGCGGAGCGAATGTTTCGTCATAGAACTTTTTGTAATCGTCGAAACTGAATGACGTGCCTAGCAGAGGTAGGTTCTGTTCCGAGATCAGTACCACGTGGATGCCTTTCAGGAGAGCGGCCATGTGCGGGTCGGAGAAGAGCTTCTGCGTGTAGGCATGCACTTCGTCAAAGCTCAGGAATCCTTTTACAAGCAGTTCCGACAAGCCTCTGTCTTTCACGATCTCTATATCGAAATTGCGCACCATGAAACTGGTGAAGTTATAACGTGCCATTTCGTAGAGCAGTTGATCCTCGTCGAGACTGTTGGTGGGATAGGCCAGCACGAATACGAAACTGGTGTAGCGCTCGTCGTTCAGGCGGGCATCTTGCAAGGCGGAGTCTGCCGCCTCGCTTTGGGCCCGTCGGCTCCAGATGTTGCTCAGGTCAAATCGTTCGTCGTTCAGGAGGCGTCCTTCCTGCACGCCTTTGACGATGTAGCCGGCCATTTCCGTGATCTCGTTCTGCGGATATTTCGATACCACTTCTTTAAGTGATACCAGGAAAGAATCCCGTTGCCCGTTATATAATTGGCTCATGGCGCGTATGAACATGAATTTCGGGCGATGCGCTCCGTTGGGGAAGTCGGTGATTGCCTCCCGATAGTTTCGTTCCACCTCTCCGTATCGTCCGACCTGATAAGCGGCGTATGTGGCTGCATACAGTGAATCCTCCAGATGTTTCCCGAATCGCGCGTTACGTTCGTAGTGGGGATTGTTCAGCAGGATTGCGTATTGGCTTTCTGGGAATTGCTCTGTCAGCCGTTGCTTGTAGACGGCTGCTTCGTCCGGTCTTCCTTCTCGTCCGTTTAGTAGAAACAGATGGTAATATACATCGTCCATCGTTGCGTAATCGGGATATTCCGTTGCCAGACGCAATAAGGTGCGATAAGCCAGACCAAAGTTTTCCAGTCTTTCCATTTCCAGGATGCCGGCGTGATACAGCCCGTCGCTTAACAGTTGGTGCGAAGCGGCCAGTTGCTCCTCGGTAAACGGAATTTGTTTCAAATAATATTCGCGCTGGTGCGGATCATTGGCCAGCGAATCCTGAAGTGCCTGGTCCGTTTCCGTTACTTCGTCGGTTTCCGATGCGATGGAGTCGGTGGTTTCATCGTAGTTGTATGTTCCGAAGTCTTCATTTTGCAGATTCTTTTTGTCGCTGCGGCGCCAGTTGTCCTCGTTAGGACGTCTCCCCCAACGGCGTTGGAAGTCGGTTTTTCCCTGCATCACTGCAGTCGGGTTGTAAAAATACCACGCGCCTTTATTGGCCCCGCTGCCTGCTGCCGGTGTGCCGTTCCCGCGATTGGCGGTTCCCGTACCCGGTGCGTTGGGCTGGCCTGTGGTTACCGGATTACCGTCATTTTGTGCCGCTGCTTTTTTAGCTTCTTCTTTTTCTTTCTTTTTCAACGCCTCGATAACCCGGTCGATGGCTGCGTTTCGTTGCGCCTCGGGCATCTGAGCCAGAGCCTGTAGGCTGTCTTGCAGTTTTACGGCGCTCAGATGAGGTTCCAACTCGGTCAGTATCTGCGCTCTGCGTTCGGTTTCTTTGTATGCTTCGTGTTCTTTATCCAGCAGGCCGGAAGCCCCTGCGTAGCAACGCTGTGCGTTGATATAGTCTTCTTTTTCCCAGTAGATTTCTCCCAGACGTAGCAGTAGCATCGCTTTGGCAATACCGTTTCGTGTGCTTTTTTCTATACCGGTTTCATAGGCTCCGATGCAATGCGTTGTGTCCGCTTTCGACAGATAGATGTTGCCGATGGCATAATACAGTTGGTCGAGATATTCTTTGTTTTTGTCGTTCTTGGCCATTCGTTGCAATCGTTTGATCATTTGCCGGTATTGGCCTTTCGACATCACTTCACTCTGCAATACGCGGGCGTTGAGGGCCAGTTCGTAGGGCGGATTGCTTCGGATCACTCTTTTCAATGCTTTGTAAGCCTGTGTGTGTTCGCCCGTCTCTCGGTACAATTGTCCCAAGAGGAAATTCAGGCGGGCACGTAGCTTTTTGCGTTTTTCCTTTTTGGCGGTTTTCTGCAGATACGGAATGGCTTCTTTATATTGATGGGTGAGGATCAGGTAGCCGGCATAGGAAGCATCCCGTTCCGCCGCTCCTTGTCGTGACAGGCTGTCGCGTCGGATTTTGTTGAATACATCTTCGGCATCGTAGGGCCATTCCAGTTCCACATAGCATCGTGCCAGATAGGCTCTGGCTACCGAAACCACATCCGGCTGATTGGCATACAGGCGGATGATGTAATTGAACGTAGAGGCTGCTTCAATGAACTCCCCTCGCTGGAATTGCGCTTTTCCCATCAGCAGCCACGCGTGTTTCAGAAATGGGTTGAATTCTTTACGTGCCAAAAAGGCCTTGTCTTTGTCCGACTTCCGTTTGTTTACGTTTGTTTTGGGGCGGCTTTTGATGGAATGACGTTTGATGGCCTTTTCACATTTGGTAATGGTTGTCTCGTAATCTCCTTGTCCTAATGTCTGTGTTTTTTTGTTGGCAGGGATGAACATCGGGAGCAATGTCGTGTAGTCGTCGGTATGCCCGTTTTCCTGGGCTTCAAGTCCGGCCTTGTAGGCTTCGCTGCCGTTGAAGTACGTATTATATTTGGCTGTCACGGCATGATAGAAACGACTGCCCGACGTGTTCTTCTTGGTTGAACACGCTGTAAAGGTTCCGGCTGTCAACCCTACTGCGAGAATATATGAAATGACCTTCCTTAACATGCTGGTTTTATTAAAAGAAAAACAAGAAAATAGCGTTTTTATTGCCCGGAAGGCTTGTTAAATAATGTTTGTCCTACATTGCAAAAGGCATAGATTACGATGGAGACAAAGATGATGGAGGCACCGGAAGGTATGTTGTAATAATAAGCCAGCCCCAGACCACCCAGACATCCTGCATATCCCAGCGCGATAGACAGGAAAATGAGTTTACGGAAATTATGTGTGAACAGGTTGGCCGTGATTTGAGGGATGGTAAGGAGCGAGATAACCAGTACGATGCCCACCATCCTCAGGCAGGCTACGATGGTAAGGGCGATAAAAGCCATCAGGACGTATTCGATCCAGGCCACCGGCAGACGCTGTGAACGGGCAAACTCCACGTCGAAAGCTACGGCAATTACGGGGCGGAGGAAAAAGATGAAAAGCAATGCGACCAAACCTGTGATTGTACCCAGTATCCATAAGTCCGAGCGTGTGATGGTCAGGATGTTGCCAAACAGAAAGGAAGACAGATCGGTAAGGAATCCCGGAGTAAGGAAACTACAGATGATGCCCACACTCATGCCGAATGTCCAGAACATGGCTATGGCCGAATCTTCGCGCATGTCGCGCCGGCGACTGAACCACTGTACGCCGAATGCCGAAAGAACGGCAAAAACGGCGGCGGCGGATAACGGAGAAATACCGGTATACATGCCGATGCCGATGCCGCCGAACGAGGCGTGTGTGATGCCTCCGCTGATGAAGACCAGTCGTCGGGTGACGATATAGGTACCTATCATGCCGCATAAGATGCTGGCCAACAGACTGCCCAGCAGGGCATGGCGGAAAAAAGTATATGTCAGGACTTCCATCAGTGTATTCTCCTTTCTCCGATAATGAGAAAAACTTCGTCTTTCAGTTCGTCCGGTAAGGCGATACCGCGTAGTTGCAGGCTGCGTATCCAGCCGGCAACTTCCTCTTCGTGTGTTGTGTAGAGAACTTCCCGGAATTCTTCGGTTTCATCGTCCGAATAAGCCGAAGAAGCCCGTCCGCGAAAACGGTCCAGTTCCTCGTCGTTGTAGTACTCGATTTCTTTGCTGACGGCGGCCAGCAGACTGTCTTTCTCGCAAACCTCGTGTTGACCGCAACATTCGGTGTCTACCTGGTTTACGGTCGGCATTTCTGTTGCTGCTCCTGCTTCGATTCGTTTTTGCAACTGCCGGTTATGCAGCCATCCGGCGACTAGCGCCAGCAGCCCCAGTCCGGTCAATGCCAATAACGTGTAAAGAACTATCATTGTCGGGTCAGCTTAAATCCCGCTTGTTGCAGATGCTCCCAGTAACGGGGGTAGGATTTGCTTACTACATGCGGGTCGTTGATACGTATTTCTCCCGTTGTCAGGCAACAAGGGGCAAAGGCCATGGCCATGCGATGATCCTCATAAGTGTCTATGGAAGGATGTTCTTGAGGCATGCAGCGCTCGCCGTCCCAAAACAGTATGTTGTCTTCAACTTCTCCCAGTACATAGCCCAGTTTACGCAGTTCATTGATTAAGGCGGTCATACGGTCGGTTTCCTTGATCTTGAGGCTTTGCAGTCCGCTGAAACGAAACGGAATACCTGCCATGGCACAAGTTACGGCAAATGTTTGGGCCAAGTCCGGTTGGCTGATAAAGTCGTATTCCAACCGTTTGTTGCATGTTCCGCTTTTCTTCAATCTCAGGCTCTCCTGTCCCTTTTCATCGGTAAAGAATTCGGTTTTTACCCCTAAACCGGCAAATAGCGTCTGTACGGCACTATCGCCCTGATAACTGGCAGGGAATAATCCCGGTAGTACGACTTCGGCTTGTTCATCTTTGGAAAGAGCTATCATCTGGTACCAGTAGGAGGCTGCGCTCCAGTCGTTTTCAATGTAGAAAGGGCGGGGCGTGTAGGAAGAGGGGAACACCCGGATACAATGGTCATCCGTCCAGTCGGCCTTGGCGCCGAATTCCTGCATCAGTTGCAGGGTCAGGTCGATATAAGGGCGGGAAATAATCCGGCCTGTCAGCTGAAGGTGAAGACCGTCGGTCAGAATCGGTCCAATCATCAAAAGAGCCGAAATGTATTGCGAACTGATGTGCCCCGGTAACGAAAGTCTGCCCCCCTGATAATTGCCGCCTGTGATGCGTAAGGGCGGAAAACCTTCTTCTCCGGCGTATTCGATGTGTGCTCCTAAAGTGCGTAATGCGTCTACCAACACTCCGATAGGACGTTGTTTCATCCGTTCGGTTCCGGTCAGCAACCGAGTACCCGGTGTCACGGCTCGATAAGCCGTAAGGAAACGCATGGCCGTGCCGGCCGCTTTAATGTCTATTATGTCGGGATCTTGATTTAAGGCCCGTTCCATGACGAACGTATCATCGCAATCGGACAAGTTCTGCGGGGGAGGTGCTTCGCCGCAGAGCGCATGAATGATGAGAGCCCGGTTGCTGATGCTTTTGCTGGCCGGTAAGTGGATGGTGCCTTGAAGGCGGGCGGGAGGTGTAAGTAAAAACTGCATATTCTTCGAAAGGAAAAGGTACTTTCACGAGCACAAAAATAAAGAAAAATTTGCATAGTTCAAAAAGAATTTCTACTTTTGCACTCGCTAACAGAGAGCGGGATGTAGCTCAGTCCGGTTAGAGTACTCGTCTGGGGGGCGAGTGGTCGCTGGTTCGAATCCAGTCATCCCGACAACATGAAAAGAGGTCAACCATAGGTTGGCCTCTTTTTGCATTTATAAAATGGTTGCCGGATGGTGTGGAGCCTGTGAAAAGGGAGGTGAACGTTTTCAGATTGTGTGACAACTTTAGAATGTAGCTTTGGTAAGTTTCTCTCCCAAGTCGTGGATGGCAATAAGAATATCGTTTTTTCTTTCTTCTGATGGCCGTTTCGTTCCGTTTATGTATTGTGCAAACAGACTTTGGCTGATTCCTAACTTGCGCGCTATTGCAGTTGCATTAATTTCGGGATGTTCCAAAAAGAACCGACTAATACCTTTCGGTTCCGGCTGACTGTATTCAAAACTCTCAAACGATACATCCTCATCCAGTTCCGGCCAATGTATTCCTTCCTCTCCGATATGGTATTGTTCCCGCTGGTTTGTTGTTGCCCTTTTCAGACGGTGATAATACAGGAGTGACTGCCACAGAATGCGTCCGTCGTCTGTTTCGCCATACAGACGTTCATCCGTAAACCAAATACGTATAATTTTCATATCAACCTCCTTTCTTAATCATCTACCCAAAAAATATTCCTGTCATTTTTCAATAGCAAGTTCTTTGTTCTCTTCCAATACGGATTCAGCCAGACGCAGGTCTTTCATTTTCAATCCGTGATTTTCCACTAATGTAATGCCTTCCGGCGATACGTTGAATTTTGCGGTTCCGTCGGCTCCTTGTACATGTACGTGGATCGGTTCATACTCGCGCGAAAAGAAGAAAAACCGTAATCCGAATATTCTAAGTATTTCTGGTATAGGATGGTGTTTTAATTGATGTTTCAAAGATAGGTGATTATTTAATAACCTCCAAAGGTAACCCTTATTATAATACTTTTTCATATTATGCGTTACAGAATGCTTATCGGATGCTGTGAAGCCTGTGAAGGGGAGGTGAAGGGGTTTGCATGTCCCCTTCACACGGTTTCTCCGCATGGAATGCGGGTTTGCGGCGGGTGTGAATCCGTGAATCCCTGTTTTCTCAAAGTCTGTGAAAGGGGATAGGGAAGGATCGGAGCGGGGTGCTCATGCTATTGTTTGGTGTTGCTCACCCCGTTTGTGCGTGTTGCTCGCCACGTACGCGTGAGACGAGCAACACATTGGACGGGCGAGAACATGTGTTCCGCATTTCTATGCGGAGGAGGGGCGGGTGTTTGCTTCGTTTGCCGGACGAAGTGTCATCTTACCATAAAGTGAGTGTGTACAGGTAAACGGTAGAGGCGGGGATAGCCAGCAGTGAACTGTCGAAGCGGTCAAGCATACCTCCGTGGCCGGGCAGTAAGGCACCGCTGTCCTTGACGCCCAGTTGCCGTTTCATCAGGCTTTCCACCAGATCGCCCCAAGTGCCGAAGAATACGACGGTCAGAGCCAATCCAACCCATTGGACAGGCGAAAGAATATCGAAAAAGCGGGATAATAAAAGGGCGACAGCCAAAGCTGTGACGCCTCCTCCCACGGCACCTTCCCAGGATTTGTTCGGGGAAATGCTGAAAAAGAGTTTATGCCGTCCGAACAGTGAACCGATGCAATAAGCACCCGTGTCGTTGCTCCATAGGAAAATAAAAACGGACAGAGGCAGAATGCCTACATATTCCACAGGGTAGCTGTGGTATGCCGGGGCGTTTTGAAATGCCGGTACGCATAGCAAGGCAAATGGCAGAGCCACATACATCTGACTGAGCATGCTATATGCCCAGTTGTTCAAAGCATGAACGCGGTCGGTATATAGTTCTGTGATGAACAGATAGATGATGGAAACGAGATAAGGGATGAACACACCCGAGGGGGTGACCTGGCTGCAAAATCCGAAGAAAGCAAGGAAGAGGTAAACGCCGCCTATGGTGCAGATGAACGGGTTAATCCGTACGTCGGCACGTTTGTTTACCAATGAGCAGAACTCCCGGATGCTTAATGCCGTAATGACAACAAAAAGTGCCATATAGGTAAACGGGCCGAGGAGGATTCCTCCTGTCAGCACGGTAATGAACAGCAGTCCGGTAAAAGTACGTAGTAACAGGTTTTGGGTTTTGGCAGTCATGGTATTCGAAGCGGGTTTTGTGCCGGTATCGGGAGGAAGTCCCGATACCGGGATTTTATAAATAATATCCGTTTAGTCGTTTTTCTCTTTCTTGTTGTAGCCGCTGTCTTCAGTCGGTTCCGAAGCTGTTTCGGCTTCCTCTTCTTCCGTAGGAGTGCTTAGCAATTCTTCGGTACGGCTGGTCCAGGGACGTTTGCCGAATATCTTTTCCACGTCTTCGGCGAAGATGACTTCCCGCTCCACCAATACTTGTGCCAGTTGGGCGTGTCCTTCTTTGTGTTCGCTCAACAACTGTTTGGCACGTTGGTATTGTTCGGCTATCATCCGTTTTACTTCTTCGTCGATCAACTGCGCCGTATTGTCGGAATAGGGCTTGCTGAAAGCATATTCCTCGTTGCTGTAGTAGCAAAGGTTCGGAAGCTTCTCGCTCATACCCATATAGGCGATCATGGCGTATGCCTGTTTCGTTACCCGTTCCAGATCGTTCAGTGCACCGGAAGAGATGTGTCCGGTGAAGATCTCTTCAGCGGCCCGCCCTCCCAAAGTGGCGCACATCTCGTCGAGCATCTGTTCCTTGGTGTTGATCTGCCGTTCTTCCGGCAGGTACCAGGCGGCTCCCAAAGCCCGTCCGCGCGGCACGATGGTTACCTTTATCAAAGGATTGGCATAACGCAGGAACCAGGAAATGGTGGCATGTCCCGCTTCGTGCAGGGCTATGGTGCGCTTTTCTTCGTCGGTCATGACTTTCGTTTTCTTTTCCAGTCCGCCGATGATACGGTCTACTGCGCTGAGGAAGTCTTCTTTTCCTACTGCTTTCTTGTTGTGGCGTGCAGCGATGAGGGCCGCTTCGTTGCATACATTAGCAATGTCGGCACCGGAGAAACCGGGGGTCTGTCGGGCCAATAGGTCCACGTCGACGGTAGAGTCTATCTTCACCGGTTTAAGGTGTACTTTGAAAACGGCTTTCCGTTCGTTCAGGTCCGGCAGATCCACGTGTATTTGTCGGTCGAAGCGTCCGGCCCGTAACAGGGCTTTGTCCAGTATATCCACCCGGTTGGTGGCAGCCAGAATGATGACACCGCTGTTGGTGCCGAATCCGTCCATTTCCGTCAATAGCTGGTTCAGGGTGTTTTCCCGTTCGTCGTTTCCGCCCATGGCCGGATTTTTCCCTCGGGCTCGTCCCACAGCGTCGATTTCATCGATGAAAATGATGCAGGGAGCTTTTTCCTTAGCCTGACGGAAGAGGTCGCGTACACGACTGGCACCCACACCGACGAACATCTCCACAAAGTCCGAACCCGACATGGAAAAGAAAGGCACATCGGCTTCGCCGGCTACGGCTTTGGCCAACAGTGTCTTTCCCGTTCCCGGAGGGCCGACCAAAAGGGCTCCTTTGGGGATTTTTCCTCCCAGATCGGTGAATTTTTTGGGATTCTTCAGAAATTCGACGATTTCTTCCACTTCTTGTTTGGCGCTGGCTTGCCCCGCCACATCTTTGAATGTGACTTTCGTACCTTCCCCTTTTTCCACAAGTTTGGCTTTGCTCTTGCCTACACTGAATACGTTGCTGCCTCCGGCAGCTCCGCCTCCCATGCGGCGCATGATAAAGAGCCATATACCGATAATGAACAGCAGCGGTGCGAAGTTCCAGAAGAGATTGCCGAACATGTTGTTCGTCTTTTTATAACTGATTTCGCCCTGGAAATTGCCTTGTTGCTGTTCCGATTCTATGAATTCCTCCAGTTTGTCGTTGGATGGATATTCGGCCTCAACAAATGGCCTTGTACCCACTTCCCGGGAACTGGACTGGAAAACGTCTTGGATGTGTTCGGGTTTTACGAACATTTCCAGCACCCCTTCGTCTTTGTTAGCCACAATTTTAGAGGCATATCCTTGGCTGACATACTGCTTGAACTGCGTATATGTGACGTTCTTGGACGAAGATTTGGAACCGGGGTTCCCCAGCCACAAAAGAATGAGCGCAATGGCGATGATTCCGTATATCCAGTTCAGATTGAACCGGGGCAGATTGTTTTTTTTCTCTTTTTCGTTCATAAATGGTATTGGCTTAGTCGATATTGGGAAGGCGGGTTAGTTGGGCATCGGCCCACAAATGCTCCAGGTCATAGAAAGCGCGTGCGTCGGGTAAAAAGATATGTACAATGACGTCGCTGTAGTCCATGGCTACCCATTGTGCGTTGCGGAGCCCGTCGATGGCGGTGGGCTTGGCTTGTGCATGTATGCGGGCAAACTCGCTAACGGAGTCGGTAATGGCTTGAATATGTGACGGCGAGTTGCCTTGACAGATAATGAAATAGTTGCAGATCGTATCTTCGATACCGGTTAAATCCGCTAGGACAATCTCGTTTCCTTTCTTTTCCTGAATACCCTCAATAATCTTTTCTATTAAAACCTCTGTTGTGCTCATATTGTTTACTTTCTTGTAATGAGAGGCAAAGATACGAGATAATACGTCACTTTCGGCATGTCAAGGTGCAAAATCTCTTCCTTTTTATCTTTTTTAGAGAAAGATGAGGTATTCAAACGTTTTTCTAGGAGGCTCCGATTGAAAAATATGGGCAAAAGATTTTGTAGCTATGGAAAAAGTGTGTACCTTTGCAGGCGAAAATAGGAATCATTGGGCTATGGTGTAATGGTAACACAACAGATTCTGGTCCTGTTTTTCTTGGTTCGAATCCAGGTAGCCCAACGACATGAGATAAGATAGCTTGGGCTATGGTGTAATGGTAACACAACAGATTCTGGTCCTGTTTTTCTTGGTTCGAATCCAGGTAGCCCAACGACATGAAAAAGAGGGACGATTCGCGAGGGAGCATTTCATAGTAATGCTCCCTTTTTTCTTTTATATCAAAAGATTTTTTTGATTATTTGGTGCAAGGAATGCCTTAACGGAAATCTTTTGGGGAAAGTGCCGAATGGGCCGACGTCATGTTTGATTGTAAGGAAAGACCTGAAAAACATAATTATGAATAACCCTTTAAAGAACTAATCCATGAGAACTATTTTACGCCGTACAGGGTGGAGAAATGCTCTGTTTATGCTGTTACTGGACGTGTCGACGGCTGATGCACAATCTGTTATCTTCCCACAAGTGAAGCAACCGGGCGAAGCCGTCATGCAAGTGGAAGGTGAGCGCTATACGCTTTCCAACGATTTGTTGTCCGCTCGGTTTGTCAAGGAAAACGGCAGACTCCTTTTCGGAGGATGCGAGGCACTGACGTTGCAGGCAGGCACGGAACTGTTCAAGATAAAGTTGGGAGACGGTACGGAAGTCAATGCTTCGGAAATGACTTTGGGCGAGGTGCGTACGGTGGATCTGGCCGCAGACCCGGCCGCTGTGAAAGGTTCGAAACGCTTTGCGGGGAAAGCCATAGAAGCGGATTTCATGTATGGTGATCTGCATATTGTGTGGCGTGCGGTATTACGTAACGGTTCGCATTATCTGCGGACAGAGATGGATGTTACTGCTAAGGCCTCTACAGTCATGAATGCCATTGTTCCCATGATTTATAATGTGGACAGCCGCCAGGGAGATGCGGCACCGGTGGCTGTGGGAAACACGCGTGGTGCCGTTTTGGCGAATCGTACCATCTTCGCCGGTCTGGAGACTCCGATGGGGATCAATACTTCGGGAAGTGCTTCGGATATAGATGGTTTTGTGCATAATGCCTGGACACCGGAGACTTATGTATGGTCGCCGGGCGAAGATACGCCGGTCGGAATTACGAAATTGGGATTCGGTGTGACGGATATTGTCGGTACTCGTGGCTATCTTGTTTTTCGTGAGGCCGGGGAATATACCTTGACGTTTGCTTACTCTTCCGGTTCGCATCGTTTAAATATCGTTGGTGTTGATTTGATGAAAGAGGATGAGGTCATAGCATCCGATTATCATGTGGGCTATACGGGTAATGCGGCACAGAAGAATACATACAAAATTACCGTACCCGAAGCAGGGGCTTACATGGTTCGCTATTTCTGTGAAACGAAGACGGAGACGATAACCAGTAGCGGTACCATTACTTATGATAAAAAGGTGTCGGTACCGGTTATTGTATACGACCGGATCATTTCCGAACAGTCGGCTGTGGACGGTAAGAAGGCCCTGCCTGCAGATGCGGCTATTGCGGAAGACGAAAGTATGACGGATACTTGGAAGCCGGCCGATTGGAAAGTGGTTCAGAAAGTACCTGCACGAATCACGGAATTGGGGTTCGGTTATCCGAATGTTAAAGTAATCCAGCAGCCTTTTGCCATTCGTGCGAACCGGGGGACGCTGAAAGCTGAATTTGTTTATAAGTCGGGTAATAACGGGCTGAGCATTGTGGGCGTGGACTTGTTGGATAAAGACGACAATGTGGTGGTGTCGGATTACCACAAAGGATTCTCCGGCAATCTGAAGTCGGACAATTTGTATGCATTGAATATCCCTTATGGCGGGGACTTTGTATTACGCTATTTTTGTGAAAACCGTACCGAGGCGAATACCTCTTCAGGCGAAGTCAAGTTGCAACTGGCTGTGACAGATACCATTCATTTGCCGGCACCGGCTACTGTGCCTATTCAGGGATTGTGGAGGCGTAATACGACATTGGAAGCTGGAAAGACATGGAACGTAAGTGCGGTGGTCGGGCTGATAGCCGAAGGGCAGGCACGGCGTTCTTTCCTTGCCTATAGTGAACGTGAGCGTGCTGTCCCTTGGCGGCCATACCCCGTTTATATATCTTGGTACGAGTTGAATATTAACCGGAACAATTCTGCCGATTATTCGCAGAATATGACGGTGGAACAATGCGCTGATGTCATGCGGCATTGGCAGGCAGGTCTTTTTGAACCCTATAACACGACTATCAAAGCATTTGTTTGGGATGACGGATGGGATCAGTACGGTACTTGGACCTTCAATAAGAATTTCCCCAACGGATTCTCCGAACCGGACGCAATAGCCCGGGAAATGGGTACGGGCATCGGTGCATGGTTGGGCCCGGTGGGAGGTTATGGGCAGTCCGGGAATTATCGGCGTAGCTATTGGAACGGAAAAGGAGGTATGAATCTCAGCAATCCGGCATATTATAAGGTGTTCTTGGATGCTTGTAATTATATGATTGACAATTATGACTTCCGTTTCTTCAAATTCGATGGTATCAGTGCGCAGTTTAGTGCTGTAGGACCGGATTCGGGTACTACGGGCGAAGAGAATGCGGAAGGCATCATCAACATAGAACGGGAAGTGCGGAAATCGAAAGAGGATATATTTCTGAATACTACTGTCGGTACATGGGCGTCTCCTTTTTGGTTTCAGTTTACGGATGCAGTATGGCGCCAGGAGAACGATTATGGTACGATTGGTAATCAAGGGACCGATCGTGAACGATGGATTACTTACCGCGATCGTCTTGTTTACAAGAATTTTGTGCAGAATTCACCGCTTTGTCCCATTAATACGTTAATGACACACGGTTTTATACTTACTTCTTTTGGAGATGTGTCGAAAAGTATGGATTATGACGGAATTGTTCGTGAGATGCGTTGTGCTTTTGCCTGTGGTTCCGGCATGGTGGAGCTTTATAACGATTATAAACTGATGAACAGCATTAACGGAGGAAAATTGTGGAAAGATTTGGCTGAATGTATCCAATGGCAGCAGGACAATGCCGATGTGTTGCCGGATATTCACTGGGTTGGCGGTGATCCGTGGGACGGTGGCAAAGCCAATGTCTACGGTTGGGCTTCCTGGAACGGTGAGAAGGCTACGTTGGCTTTGCGTAACCCTTCGGCTTCTGCGCAAACGTATGTTACTACGTTACGGGAAGCTTTGGACATTCCTGCATATGTACACACTACGATTACACTGACAGATGCTTTCCGGCAAAAAACGTTACCGGGATTGTCTGTCGGTCAGCCTATAGATATCGACCAACCGTTAACCGTGAGGATGCCGGCTTCTTCGGTATTTGTTTATAACGGACAGGACAATCAGGTGCCGACGGAAATAAATGAAGTGGTCAATGCAACTTCGGCTCCGCTTTCCCATTTTGTTTATGATTTAAATGGTCGGCGGGTGCAGAAGCCGGAGAGAGGCATTTATATTTGTAACGGAAAGAAGGTGCTTGTAAAATAAGTACGTGATAAAGCGGAAATCGCATGAACAAACGCAGCGAATAGATCGAAACTGTATTCGCTGCGTTTGTTTGCATAAGGCCCGGTTGTGTGCAGGTGCCTTTCGTTCCTGTTGATCTTGACCTTGTTTTGTTTTTTCGAAATATGTGTACAGGTTTGCTTCCAATACTAATTCTTTGTAATTTTACAAAGAATACGGCGGATCGAGTATATAATCTGTTTCGCAGTGCAATAAGTAAAATGTATGAATTATGAAGAATCTGTTGTGGTTCAGTGTTGTATGTATGTGTTTCCTGATTGCTTGCCGGGAGACAGAAAAAGTGAAAACCATTTCCGAAGCAGCTTATTATCCTGGAGAACGGGCTGTTGACAAACCTGCAGATCTGGTACACTATTTTGATTCGCTTTGTCGAAATGCCGGTGCTAAAGTATTGGTTCATAGTCCTGAAGAGGGGGATTCTTTGGCCATTTGGGAGGGAATAAAAGAACTGGACCGATATGCAAGGGGACTTCGCAAGTATTATCCTGAGAAGACGGTAAAGGATATATTGCGGTCCTTGGCATTTTGTCAGGGATATGAATACAGTCATATAGCACACGAAGAAAAGATAAATTCAGGAGAGATTTTTTTGTTTCGGCTGTTGGAGCAGGCTGCCCGATTTTGTCCGAAAATGGATTTTTTGGCCGACTTTCAGACCCCAGATGGGCAAGCCGGTATTCTTTATTATCCGGAATGGAGTCCCAATCTTCCGCTATATTCATTTATACTGTATCGTACGGGAGAAGGGATACAAGTAAAGACCGTGGGTGAAACCGGCGATGTGAAAATAGAAAAGATTTATCGGTTGGAGGACGAGAAAGGTAGAACATACTATTTATGTTCTAACCATTCGGATCGGTTGTTTTTCAGACAATATGTATATATGGTTACGGGTGATGATGTACAGCTTGTCTGCCATGCGGAGGATTTTCCTGCTTGTCTGTCGGAGGACCTTGATCAACCTCGAGATCAGAGAACGGTTTATGACTATGCTTCTGATGCGATACCGACATCCAGTTTCAAGATTGTTTTTAATCCCCGAAAGTTATGTTGGGAATATTGTCGGAGAAAGGGAGAATATTATCATGCAGTGAAAGAGTTGTCCGCTTTTCGTTTGGTGCTTGACGGAGAACGGTCGCATTTTATGTCGGTCAAGCACGGGGAATAACAGCGTAGGACGTACTGTCTGTTTATTTTGTGAGTGGCATTCTTATAACAATTCCGGCTCGCAAGAGTATAAAGAGTATCTTGCGGGCCGGAATCTTGATAATATCTTTGATATACCTTTAATTAATAGGAGCAGTATTTTATTCCCGATTGATTTCTTCTTCCACCGTTTTGATTTTCTCACGCAGGAGAGCCAATTCGTCTTTCAGTTTCTCTACCTTTTTCTTCATCTCGTTGACGAGGGTATTTCCGCTTTTGGAACTGCTGGTTAAGAAGCCTAGGTTGTTTTCGTATGTTTGCATATCGTTTTTCATTGCCTCGTAAGCC
>ERZ778515.319-NODE-319-length-42336-cov-4.853267_pt1 | contig 42336 bp, 35 predicted proteins | sample MGYA00510343_ERZ778515 | MGnify/ENA primary metagenome ERZ778515 (study PRJEB29527, sample SAMN07138965) | mouse gut metagenome | material: feces | host: mouse | place: China:Nanjing | collected 2016-01-25 ...
GGCCACAGGCGTATGGATTGACAAAGGATTGCCTGGAGAAAGAAAAATTTGCGCCATCGGTGTGAAATGCACACGGTTTGTAACGATGCACGGCCTTGCGCTCAACATAAACACCGACTTGCATTATTTCGGAGCAATAAATCCATGCGGGTTCATAGACAAGGGAGTAACATCAGTCCGTCAGGAGACAGGCAAAGAAGCCGACATGCAAGAAGCCAAAGAGCTGTTTGCTGCTCATTTCCGGGAATTGCTGAAATAAAAGAATCAAACATTACCAAACAGAGACATATCAAAAAACAGCGGCGCAACATAAAACATTCCGTTGCGCCGCTGCCTTATTAAACAGTATTTCTCACCTATCAATCGAGATCAGCTCATATTTTGTAGAACCGAGACCGATTTTCTCGGCATACTCAACAGTGTGGATGCCGTGCATATTTTCAATGCGCTCAATCAGGGCGCGGGGGTCATTGCCCTCTCCGGGGATTATCTTATAAATCAGATCCACACAAGCTTTGTCGAGAGCCACCGGGTCTGTGGACGCAAGTATGCCAATGTCTTTTATTGTTGGATTGGCTGGATGCCCGTTGCAGTCGCAGTCAATCGACATATTGTTCATCACGTTGATGTACAATATATTGTCGCCGAAATGGTTTGCCACAGCCTGGGCCGATGCCGCCATTGATTCCAAAAAGGCGTCCTGCTCGGCAACCTTGCCCCAAACCTCTTCTCGGTTTTCCGTCTGTCCGGCAGAATGGATGTATGCCTTCCCGTTGCCGGAAGCCACACCGATTGAAAGGTTCTTAAGCGCACCGCCGAAACCACCCATCTGATGTCCTTTGAAATGGGAAAGGCCTATCATAAAGTCATAGTCGGGCAAAGACGCGCCAACGATGTCATACTTCAGGTGGAGGGTGTCCTGGACAGGAATCCTGATTTCCCCTTCACCGTCCATTATGTCCACCGGAGCTATTGCGGCAAAGCCATGGTCTATGCATACCTGCCGATGGTCTTCGGTTCGATAACGCCTGCCTTCATACGCCGTATTGCACTCCACAATCGTGCCACCTGTCTTCTGCACAAGATCTTTGATAAGCGCAGGTTGCAGGAAATTCTTTCCGTTAGGCTCCCCTGTGCTGATCTTGACCGCCACCTTGCCGGTTGCGCTACGCCCCAGTGCCTCATACACTTTAACGAGAGCCTCCGGTGTGATTTCTTCTGTCATATAGACTTTCGACTGCGCAAAGCCAGACAAAGCAGCAAGAGCGCAAAAAGAAGACAATAATAACTTTTTCATAGAAAAAACGTTTATCAGATAAAACTATTGTTCATTTGTAGACGGGAGTCCATTGTCTGAATCCCGTTATCAGAGGACAAAATTATACATTCTCGAGAAATAACCAATTACCATTTTTACGGATTTCCTGCACAGTTTTATGGACGCCCCGTTTCTGAAAGGATTTCGGACACCAAAAATAAGCTCAGATTTCGTAATTAGGGCAATTTTTAATAACTTTGTAGATTGAAAACAAACATACTCATACCATGAAAAGTATCAAAACACGCCTGTCGATACTCAGCTTCCTTGAGTTTGCTGTCTGGGGAAGCTACCTTGTATCATTGGGAATATACTTAGGAAGCGTCGGCCTCGGTGCCCAGACATTCTGGTTCTATACGGTGCAGGGACTCGTATCTCTTTTTATGCCTGCGCTCATAGGCATAATAGCCGACCGTTGGGTGCCTGCCCAGAAGATGCTCAGTCTTTGCCACGCATTGGCCGGGCTGTTCATGATTCTCGCCGGAGGATATTGCTGGCTGCACAACCCCGACATCGAATTCGGCACTCTCTTCACGTTCTACACTCTTTCAATCGCATTTTTCATGCCTACAATCGGGCTTACCAACTCAGTGGCGTTCAACGCGCTAAATAAGGCGGGGCTCGACACTGTAACGGCTTTCCCGCCTATACGGGTATGGGGCACTGTAGGCTTCATATGCGCCGAGCTGTTCGTCAACTTCACAGGATTCCAAAGCACGTATATGCAGCTCATCTCTTCGGGTATGCTCAGTCTGATTATGATGGTGTACGCATTCACGATGCCCGACTGCCCGGTCAGCAAGTCTTCCGGAAGCTCTTTGAGCGACACATTGGGACTCAGCGCGTTCAAGCTCTTCAAGTCGCGCACTATGGCGGCATTCTTCATATTCTCGATGCTTCTCGGAGTATGTCTGCAGATCACAAACAGTTACGGCACGATGTTCATCGACAACTTCCAGCACATCACAGAATTCATGGACACATGGGGAGCGAAAAACGCCACTGCGCTGACGGCCATTTCCCAGGCAAGCGAGGCATTGTGCATCCTTATGATACCGTTCTGCCTGAAGCGTTTCGGAATCAAAGGAGTGATGCTGATAGCAATGATTGCCTGGGTTCTGAGGTTCGGTTTCTTCGGTATCGGCAACACAGGCAACGGCATCGTGTTCCTCATACTTTCATGCATAGTCTACGGCGTAGCGTTTGACTTCTTCAATGTGGCCGGCGGATTGTTCGTGGACCAACAGACCGACAACAAACTACGTTCCAGCGCGCAAGGGCTGTTCATGATCATGACCAACGGCATCGGGGCAAGCGTAGGCACAATGCTTGCAGGAAACCTTGTCATCAACCGCCTTGTAGACATGAGCCCCGTGGCAGACGAGGCTGCCAAAGTGGCACAAGCCACAGCCAACCTTCCTGGATGGGAACATTCATGGTTCATATTCGCCGGATATGCACTCGTAATAAGCATCCTTTTCGTATTCATATTCAAAACGCCTAAGCACACCGCAGGACAAATCACTGAAGAAAAAGCAGTTGACATTGCCGGAGGTGATCCGGAAGGCATGCCGGGCGAAAACCATAAATTCTGACCCGAATAGACCGTGATACAGTTCTATGCTCCAGACATAGAGGCCACCGGGATGCTTCCCGAAGATGAGTCGGCTCATTGCTGCCGTGTGCTGCGTCATAAACCCGGCGACGAGATTGCCGTCGTTGACGGCAAAGGAAACCGTTTCCGGTGCACAATAACCGATGCTAACCCAAAGCGGACAGCTGTTGAAATATCAGACAGGGAATGCATTCGGGAACATTGGGGATGCAGGATATGCCTTGCCGTGGCCCCTACCAAAAACTCCGACCGTATGGAATGGCTTCTTGAAAAAGCGACTGAAATCGGAGTGGACGAGATAGTGCTTCTGAAATGCGAACACAGCGAACGCAAGGCCATCAAGACGGAACGCCTGCGCAAAATACTCGTGAGCGCAATGAAGCAGAGCTTGAAAGCCAAGCTCCCCGTTCTCGGAGAAGTAGTCTCCATAAAAGACTTCTTGAAGGAATGCCGCGAAGGTCAACGTTTCTTCGGATATTGCGACGACAACACGCCGCGAAAGAACTTCGCAAAAGAATGCCGTGCAGCCACCGACACCACAATAATGATAGGCCCTGAAGGAGATTTCTCACCCACAGAAGTGAAAAGATCTCTTGAAGCCGGGTTCGAAGCCGTAACATTCGGCAGAAGCCGCATGCGCACCGAAACTGCAGCACTGTTTGCAGTCGGGACCGTACACATCATAAACCAGACAAACGAACAAGCATAAGACATCACATATGGACCAACCCACCGCTCTCGATTTCCTTACCGCCTCGCCTACAGGCAGCTTTTTCCTGCTTGCCGGCCCTTGCGTGATAGAGAACGAGGAAATGGCTCTCGACACAGCCGAAGAACTCCTCAGCATAACTTCTTCGCTCAACATCCCGTTCGCTTTCAAAGGGAGCTACCGCAAGGCCAACCGAAGCCGTCTTGATTCATTCACCGGAATCGGCGACGAAAAGGCCCTGAAAGTATTGCGAAAAGTAAAGGAGACACTCCACATACCGGTAATCACAGACATACATGAAGCCGCCGAGGCTGAAATGGCCGCAGAATACGTTGACATACTTCAGATTCCGGCTTTCCTGTGCCGACAGACCGACCTGCTCGTGGCGGCGGCAAACACAGGCAAAAGCGTGAACATAAAAAAAGGCCAGTTCCTGGCACCTGAGTCGATGGCTTATGCAGTGGAAAAAGTGCGCCAATCCGGAAACCTCAGCGTGAGCGTAACAGACCGGGGAACGATGTTCGGCTACCAAGACTTAATTGTGGACTTCAGGGGAATACCGGAAATCCAGCTGTCATGCCGATGTCCGGCCATAATGGACATAACCCACTCACTCCAACAGCCCAATCAGTCGGCGGGAGTCACAGGCGGACGTCCGGCCATGATTTCCACAATCGCAAAAGCTGCAATCGCCGTAGGAGCCGACGGCATTTTCCTGGAGACACACAGAAATCCTGCAGAAGCCAAGAGCGACGGAGCAAACATGCTCCCGCTCGACGAAGTGAAACATCTTCTCCAAAATCTGGTTATACTCAGAGAAGCCGTCAACTCTCTTCATTGACTTTCCACATAAATTCCTGACACATCTGACTAAAAACATGAAAATAAAACACATATTCGCGATTTCCGCATTGGCCGTGGCTTCGGTTGCCGCTGCCCAACAGATAAATCCAATCACCAAAGCGGTGCTGGACGGATACGACCTCACATTAAAGGAAAACCCGAAGGACTACGAAACCCTGTATCAGAGAGCCGCCCAGTACTACAACCTTTCGATGTATGACAATGCATTGACCGACATCGCAAAGGCAATCGACTGCACCCCTGAAAAGGACTCGGAGATGCGCCAACGCGAGTTTTCGCTGATGGCCGACATCGACATCGAACTCAAAGAATACTCCAAAGCGCTCGCTGCCATAGAGAAAGCCCTTGAAATCAACCCAGACTCTTACGGAGACCTGTACAAAAAAGGAAACATCCTTCTCCACCTGAAAGACGGAGAAGCGGCCTACCGAGTGTTCTCAAGCATGCAACGCCTCAAGACCCGCAGCCAGGAAGCATATTTCGGCATGGCAAAAGCCTGCCTGCTTACGGGGAAGAAGGCCGAAGCTGAAGAATTGATAAAAGAAGCCCAGAACGCCGATCCGACGAGCGCGATAACCTTCTGCCGCGTCGGCGACCTATACCGGGAGTCGGGCGACAACCGCCAGGCAGCCGCCAACTACCTGAGTGCTTTCGCACTCGCCTCAGATTCCGAACGTCCGCTGCAGTCTCTCATCTCCCTCGGCGAAGAGGATTTCCCTGCCGTGGCCGATGCCGTGGATTATGCCCTTGAACGCTCCGACAACCAAGTGCCGCTGTATTTCATCAAAGGAAACATAGCCAATCTTACAGGCAACTATCAGGCTTCCTACGAAGCTCTCAACAATCTTCTGAAAATCCCGGCAGGCCAAGCTCCTTCCGTATATGCTTCCCTTGCCAACACATGCCTTGCCCTCGACAAGCTCGACGAAGCCGCCGAAAACATCGACATGGCAATAGTCAGGGCAAACACTACGGCCAACCTCATATCCAAAGCAAACATCGAACTTGCTGCCGGACGTCCGGCTTTCGCTCTCGTAAGCGCGACAAAAGCCCTTGAAGCCGACCCGGGAAATATGGACGCCATGATTGCTGCCGCACTCGCAAATGCCGACCTCCAGGAATACGACAAAGCAATAAAGCATCTCAACGAAGCGGCAATCTCCGATGCCTCCGACCCTCTGCCGCTTATGCTGCGCGCATGGATAAACTCCGCTTTCCTCAACAACCAGAAGGCAGCCGTAGCCGACCGTAACCGCGTAGCCTCCATGCCTGCTGACAGATTCCCGGAAGTGGCATACAAAGCCCTTGCCAAATCCCTCAACGGCAAAAAGATTGACGGCGACGAAATCATCAGCCAATCGCTCGAAGCCGATTCGGGCAAGGAAGCGTGCTACTATGCAGCCATATATTATGCCCAGACCGGAAACATCGAAAAGGCACAAGAGATGCGCGACAAGGCAATCTCTCTCGGCTTCGGAAACTTACACAAACTGCATTCCGACAAGACCGCAAATCTGAACCTCCAACCGATTTCACATCTCAAATGAACCCCGCAACAACGTTGATTGTTAAAAATAAAGAAACAATCAAAAAACACTCAATGTTATGAAAGGTCAAGAAAACCACAACCAAGGCAACCATCTCCCCAAAGGGGCACGTATAGGGTTCGGGATATTTATGGTTCTGATATACATAGGAGTAGGACTGCTGTTCATCTTCAATGTCTTCGACATCTGGAACCGCACAATCGGATACATTGTAGGCGGCCTGCTCTGCCTTTACGGAATATGGCGGGGCTACAGGCTATACATAGGATCCAACTGACAAAAGAATACAAGAATACAGATGAGAATAAAGCAATTGGCTATCTGCGCAGCCGCGACAACAACGTTGGCGGCTGCCGTAGCATGTTCACCCATCAAAAAAGGGGAATACGCAAAAGGGAGCGCAACCGTCTATTGCGACGAGGGTTTCAAGACAATTCTCGACGAAGAGATACAGGTGTTCGAGTTCTCTTATCCCGAGGCTTCCATCATCCCCTTCTATGTCAGCGAGCAGGAGGCAATAGACAAGTTCCTCGCCGACAAGACACAGGCCATCATCGTAACACGCGAACTGACCAAAGACCAGATAAAATACATGAAGTCGAAGTTCAAACGCGTGGTTCGCACCAACTGCATAGCCGTCGATGCGGTGGCGTTGATCACCAACAAGGAGAATCCTGTGGACCAGCTCTCGCTTCAGGAGATCGGGGACATCCTGTCAGGGAAAATATCACGGTGGAGCCAACTTGCCGGCTCTGACACCACTGCCATCAAGATTGTGTTCGATAATCCCGGGTCATCGACTGTCAGCTATATGCGCCACCAGTTCCTTCCGGCCGGAACCCAAGTTTCCGACAATCCCAACGCTTTCGGACAGAAGAACAACGCGCAAGTGCTCGACCTTGTGAAAAAAGACCCAAACGCACTCGGAATAATCAGCGTCAGCTGGCTTGGCGAAGACCTTTCCGCTGCAAAAAACATACCGCTTGACCGCCGTGTGGAAGACTATAACACGCAGAACGACACAATTGCATCCGAACTAACCACGGAAGTAAATATCATAAAGGTTTCCAACCCTACTGAGAAGAACGACTTCAGCCCCATCGGTTACAAGCCGTATCAGGCATACATATATTCCGGTGAATACCCCCTCTACAGGAAAGTATATATGATTTCCTCTGCTTCCAACTCAACCGTGCTGCACAGTTTCTACACGTTCATCACGGGTTTCGCCGGACAGAAAATCATCACCAAGACGGGGATACTTCCTTTTCATTTTCCGCAAAGAGTGGTCAACCTGCAATAAACCAATCGACATAAAACGCATCTAAAAGAGTATAGATAAGAGTGCGCATAAAACGTCCGTGACCACAATATTCACGGCAGTTTCACGTAAACTTATTGATATTCATTTCTTCTGAAAACAACACAAACCATACCGATATGAAATTCAAAGCATTATTCTCAATCTGCCTTGCGTCAGGAGCATTCACGGCTTTTGCCCAGACGCACGTGGAAGGTGTAGAATATTACAAAGCCGACCAGCTCGAAAACGCGCGTGAACTTCTTGAACGCAACATGAACAACTCCGCCACAGACAAGGCAATAGCCAACTTCTACCTCGGAGAAATAGCAATGCAGGAAGGAAACACCGACAAAGCCGCCGCCTTTTTTGACAAAGGCATAGCGGCAAATCCCGAATACGGTTTCAACTATGTGGGCAAAGGTGCCATATTACTGAAGAAAGGGGATGTAAAAGAAGCTGAGAAGATGTTCAAGACCGCAGAAGGAAAGACCAAGAAAGACCCTGCCATGCACATCCAGATAGCCCGCGCATATTATGGTTCCGACCCAGCGGCATACGCCAAGGAAATAGACAAACGTCTCGAAAAGGCCCGTCGCATAAACATCCAGGCTCCCGAGATATTCATCTTTGAAGGCGATATGCTTGCCGACAAAAAAGACTGGGGCAACGCTGGCAGCAAATACGAGATGGCCGCAAGCTACAACCCTCAGGGTGCGGACGCTTACGTGAAATATGCCAACCTCTTCACACAGGTCAACCCTGAATATTCCATCAAGATGCTCAAGCAGCTCCTTTCGCAGAATCCCACTTCAGCACTCGGACAGCGCGAGCTTGCCAATGCCTACTACAACAACAAGGACTACGAGAATGCAGCCCTTGAATACGGCAAATACGTCAAGAACCCCAACCACTTCAAACAGGATGAAGACCGCTATGCCTTCCTCCTTTTCTATGGGAAGAACTACAAACAGGGATATGACTTCGCCACCGCCCTCCTCAACGCCAACCCGGCCAATTTCACAGCACGCCGCTACCAGTTCATGAATGCCGCGCAGCTGCCTGAAATGAAAGGGAACATGCTTCAGATGGCTGAAGAACTTTACGCCGCCCACAAATCCAATGCGGCAAACAAGTTCGCCCCGATCGACTACACCCTGATTGCTGAAGAATTCCAGATGGCAAAACGCCCACAGGAGGCCATCTCGGTTCTGGAAGAGGCAATGAAAGAGAATCCGGAGAACGCGGCCTTCAACAAACAGCTTGCCATGACCTATGTGGACCAGAACGATTTCAACAAAGCTGCCGAAGCATACAGAGGTTATCTCCAGAAAATCGGAGAACCCGGCTATAATGACTTCATCCAGCAAGCCCTCTTCAGCTATTTCGCTGGCGTGACGTCGAAGGAAAACGATCCGGCACTTGCCGAAAGTAACTTCAACGAAGCTGGCGAATATGCCGATAAGGCCGCCAAAATACTTCCTGACAACTACAAGCCTAAGAAAATCCAGGGAGACATAGCCAAACAGCGCGCTTCGAAAGAGGATGTTGAAAAAGCAGCCGCCCCGCTGTATACTGAGGCCATCACGCTCCTTGAAGCATCCAAAGACCCTTCACGCTACGCGTCAGACGCCAAGGAAATGTACAACTATATGGGCAACTATTACCTTGACCAGAAAGACGTTGCCAAGGCAAAGGAATTCTTCAACAAGTATCTCATCTACGATCCAAACAACGAAGACTATCGCAAATTCGTAGAAAAGCTCTGACAATCCACATAAACCCCAATAATCCAGACTTCAGACAGCAATCCGTCTGAAGTCTTCTTTTTTATGACAGCATATGCACAAGACTGCGATTTATGTCCGCAACGACGATTTCAATGCCTCAATATTTGGCCAATAAACGCGGAATGCGTATCTTTGCAGCGGATTTGGGCATAACAGTCCATCAACGATTGATATGCCCATATATGAACTGAATTTTTCTGACTTAATACTTAAAACCGGAAATATGAAACGTGACAACGAAATCTTTGAGATGATCGACCGCGAACATCTCCGCCAGCGTCGCGGCATCGAACTTATCGCTTCTGAAAACTTCGTCAGCGACGAAGTGATGCATGCAATGGGTTCCTGCCTAACAAACAAATACGCAGAAGGCTATCCTGCCCACCGTTACTATGGCGGATGCCAAGTGGTAGACGATGTCGAGAACCTTGCACGTGAACGTGCAAAAAAACTCTTCGGCGCAGAATGGGTCAACGTGCAGCCTCATAGCGGTGCACAGGCAAACATGGCCGTATTCATGGCTTGCCTCCAGGCTGGAGACAAATTCATGGGCATGGACCTCAGCCACGGCGGACACCTCAGCCACGGAAGTCCGGTGAACTTTTCCGGCCTCATGTTCCAGCCCATCAGCTACACTGTTGACCAGGAAACAGGCCGTGTAAACTACGAAGAGATGGAAGAGAAGGCCCGCGCCGAAAAGCCGAAGCTCATCATCGCCGGCGCGAGCGCATACAGCCGCGAATGGGACTATGCCCGCTTCCGCAAGGTTGCCGATGAAATCGGCGCCATCTTCATGGTCGATATGGCCCACCCTGCAGGTCTCATCGCAGCCGGACTGCTTGAAAACCCGCTGAAACACGCACACATCGTAACAACCACAACCCACAAGACTCTCCGTGGCCCGCGTGGCGGCATGATTCTCATGGGCAAGGACTTTGACAATCCTTGGGGCAAAAAGACTCCGAAAGGTGAAATCAAGAAGATGTCGGCTCTCCTTGACAGCGCAGTCTTCCCCGGCGTACAGGGCGGCCCGCTCGAACACGTGATCGCAGCCAAGGCTGTCGCTTTCGGCGAGGCTCTCCAGCCAGAATGGAAAGAATACATGACTCAGGTGAAGAAGAATGCCGATGCCCTCGCAACGGCTCTCATCGCACGTGGCTACAAAATCATTTCCGACGGCACCGACAACCACTGCATGCTTGTTGACCTCCGCCCGAAATTCCCTGAGATGAGCGGCAAGAAAGCTGAGCGCGTGCTTGTAGAAGCCGACATCACGGCCAACAAGAACATGGTGCCTTACGACACCCGCAGCCCGTTCCTCACCAGCGGCCTCCGCTTCGGCACAGCTGCCATCACAACCCGTGGCGCGAAAGAGGAACTTATGGAGACAATCGCAGGACTCATAGACCGTGTGCTCACCAACGCTGATGACGAAAACGTAATCAAGGAAGTGCGTCAGGAAGTGAACGAGATGATGAACGAATATCCGATGTTCGCTTGGTAATCCATTTTTGAAACCGCAAAACATACAAAGACCTTAAGGACAACAACTCCTTAAGGTCTTTAAAGATTCTATGAATATGCATCCAAAACCGTTCCCTAAAGCATTGTTCATTACCGGCATAGGCACAGACGTAGGCAAAAGCTATGCCACCGGCTGGCTTGCCAAAGAAATAGCCGCCACCGGGAAAAGCGTCATAACTCAAAAACTCATACAGACGGGCAACCGCGACGTGAGCGAAGACATAGAAATCCATCGGCGCATCATGGGAATTCCGATGCAAAGCGTTGACCTATGCCGCGTTACTGCTCCGATAATCCTTTCATACCCTGCATCCCCCCATCTGGCCGCTAAGATTGACGGCATCGAGCTGGACTATGGTGTAGCCTCCGCCGCCACCGACACATTGCTCAACAAATACGACCACGTTCTCATAGAAGGCGCAGGAGGCCTTATGGTGCCTCTCAAAGAACGGTACCTGACCATCGATTACATAACCGGACACAAGCTTCCGACAGTGGTCGTAACAAACGGACGCCTGGGATCGATCAGCGACACGCTTCTCACACTGTCTGCTCTTGCCGCCGCCGGAGCCGACGTATTCGCGGTCATATACAATCCTTATTTCGACAAGGACAAAACCATCGCAGACGAAACACTCGGCTATCTCGCCGCCTACGTGCAAGAAAAATTCCCAGATACACTTTTCTTGAGCATGCCCGCCGACTGAAGCGGCAGACCTTTCTTCAAGGTTTTTTAAAGGCTCCAAGAGAATGCGGTCTGACAAATTATCATTACCTTTGCAGAGAATTTGAACAACAATGGCTTCAGACACAAAAAAAGACTTTTTCCTCTCCATTGACAAGCACGCCCTTGCCGAATTGCCCGCAGCAAAGTTTGACGGTAAGATAACGATTGTGGACTCTGCCGAGCAAGTGGATGAGGCCATTGGCTGTCTGCGCGAATCAGACATCATCGGTTTCGATACGGAAACACGTCCGACCTTCCGGAAAGGCGCACTTAACGAGGTGGCGTTGATGCAGCTTTCATCACGGGAAACATGCTTCCTGATAAGGCTCAACATCATCGGACTGCCCCGCCCTGTGATTGACCTGCTTGAAGATGACAGATGCACAAAAGTCGGAGTATCAATCCACGATGACTTCCACAATCTGCACAGACTCGCGGCGTTCGAGCCGAAAGGATTCATAGACCTTCAGCATTTCGTCAAAGACTTCGGCATTGCAGACAATTCCCTTTCACGCATATATGCCATACTTTTCGGGCAACGGATATCAAAAGGGCAACGGCTCACCAATTGGGAAGCGGAAACCCTGACCCCTGCCCAACAGGCCTATGCATCGCTCGATGCAACGGCATGCATACGCATTTACGACAAATTGTCGTCCGGCTCTTTCGACCCCGCACAGTCGGAATTCATAAAGGTCAACGACCCTGACCAATCCACGACAGCAAACGAACAGGAATGAAAAACAAAATCTACATATGGCTTCCGGCCATAATGCTGGTGTATCTTGGATTTATGGTGTTCAAGTTCAAGGACGAACTGCTGGGAGCAGGACGCCATTTACAGTTCTACGGCACAATAGCCATCGATATAATCGTGACAGCCCTGATGTTCATCTTCCTGCGCAAGCGCACAAGAATGCGTGAACGCCGACGCGAGGAAGACCGACACCTGGAATCAAGGCATAACAGGCCCGACATAAACGAAGACGGAAAGGAATGAATCCGCTGCCGTCAATCCATAAAAAGAACAAAGGGTGATAACCTTCGCGGTCGCACCCTTTATAAGTTTCTACAGGTAAAAAATCTTAAGGTAAAAAAGATTGTTTTAGATGGTTGCAAAGGTAGGGACTTTCCATGACCTGACAAAATTAATTTTGTCATAATGCAAGGAAACATGTTGTAAAACATATTATTCTTGCCTCCATTTGCATAAATCAAGCCTGTTTCCGTCAAATTTCAAATAATCGAAGTCTGAAATCCAGCCTCCGAGAGTTATGACTTCCGAGCATTCCCCTATCAGCTTGCGGCTCTGGAAATGCACATGTCCGAACACATAAAAATCCGTCCTCTGAAAATCCGCAAGATGGCTCTCTGCAAAAGACTGAAGGCGTTCCGCCCCTTTACGGCCCTCCTCGGCCGCATAATCCTGAGCTCCACGTTTACGGCTGCTACGGCTCCAGCCAAGGGCAAACGGGATTGTCCAACGCGGATGAATGCCGCTGTAAAGCCATTGGCAGAACCTGTTGCGGAACAAGGCCCGCATAAAGCGGAACGGCAGAGGCATACGTCCTACCCCGTCGCCATGGCTCAGGAAAAACCTTTTTCCTAAAATATCTTTTTCCAAAACTCCGTCGGCCACTTCTATTCCGAGTTCGGAAGGAAGATAGTCAAAAATCCAGATGTCGTGGTTGCCGATCAGCCAGGTTATCTTCACACCGTCATCAGCCAGCTCAGCCAATTTGCCGAAAAACCTGACAAAGCCCTTGGGCACAACATATCTGTACTCATACCAATAGTCGAGCACATCCCCGAGCAGATATATCTCAGCCGCATCATCCTTTATGCGGTCAAGAAAAGCCACTGCCCGCTTCTCGGCCTCATGCGCCGAACGGAAATAGCGCGCTCCGAGATGCAGGTCGCTAAGGAAATAGACGTTACGCCGTCTGTCCATACAGAAACCAGACAATCAAAGGAAACCAAGCTCAAGCTTGGCCTCCTCGCTCATCATGTCCTGAGTCCACGTTGGCTCAAAGACAAGGCGAAGGTCAACGGCTTCAGGCCCCTCGATGCTCACAAGCTTCTGTCTCACATCCTCAAGAATGAAATCGGCGGCAGGACAACCCGGAGCCGTCAGCGTCATGTCGACATGCAGGGTCTTGTCGGCCGGGTCATAGTCAATCTTGTAGATAAGCCCCAGGTCATAAACGTTCACCGGAATCTCCGGGTCATAGACGGTCTTGAGCATCTCTATGGCCTTTCGCGTGATGTCCAGTCCCATATCCTGGCTTTCGGTATCTTCTTTCATAATGGCTTTATTTGAATATACAAAGTTAGCAATTGAAGCCGACTTAATCAAACGCAACAACTCCCAAAAACAAAAAAACATTCGTTATATGCGCGCTTTGGGATTTTTTCGCTAATTTTGCACCAAACTAAACCACGCCGCCTCAAACACACGGTGCGCAACGGCGGCACTAAATCCTTTATTGACGAATGAAAAATCTCAAAAGAATCATCCTCGCGCTGATGGCCCTCACCGTCTGCTTCGCGGCCGACGCAGGCATCCGTTTCGGTGTAAAAGCCGGTCTCAACGTCAACAATCTCCACTTCAACTACAACTTATTCGACGCAAAAAACCGCGCCGGATTCACAGGCGGCGTGATGACCGAAATAATGATTCCCGTTGTCGGCATCGGATTCGACGCATCCCTGATGTATACACGCATGAATTCCCGTGATTACGTAAACACTTCCTATGACAACGTGGAGGAAGTGCAGTTCGGCAAAGATTTCATCGAGATTCCCGTAAACGTGAAATACAAACTATCGCTCCCCGCAATCGAAAGCCTCATCAAACCATACGTGTACACCGGGCCTACGTTCGCTTTCAAGCTCAACAAGAACACGATTGAGTACATGAAAGCCCGCACATGCCAAGTGGCATGGAACATCGGCCTCGGCATCGAGCTGATAAAGCACCTCCAAGTGCAGGCGAGCTACGGCTTCGGCATCAACAACGTTGCCCAATACACAGAATTGGTATCAACAGAAAAACTGAAGGTCAAGAACAACTACTGGACCGTAACTGCCGCATGGCTTTTCTAACCGCCGCTGACAGATGTTGAAAAAAGCATTGGCAATAATCCTGCTTGCGGTCAGTGCCTTCACTGCATACGCAGAATTCAGGTGGGGGCCTCAGGTGGGCTACAACTACTCCGATTTCTACTGGAAACAAGACCTCGTTTCAAGCAAAGGCACGAGCGGTTTCCAGGCCGGACTCGTGGGTGAGGTCATGATTCCCGGCATAGGATTCGGCATCGACTTCGGGCTGCTATACAACATGCACGGAGGGAAAGTGGATTTCGGTGGGCGGCCTGTATGGTCAACCGATGGCTACGGCAACGAATCCGTATGGCTCCACCAGCTCTCCGTACCGCTCCATCTGAGGTTCAAATACACGCGTTTCGGAGGCTTGGAACGCACAATCGCCCCGTTCGCATACGCCGGGCCGGAATTCAACTTCACGCTCGGACACGGCGGCAACGCGCCCCTCGAGTATCCGGCCGGAAGCGTAGGCGTACAAGTCGGACTCGGTGCGGAGCTTTTCCAAAGGCTGCAGGTGTCGCTGAGCTACACCTGGGGGCTTACATACGAGATACGCACCATAAAGCTCGACAACTTCAGTGCACGCTCCCAGCATTGGGGCGTGCACGTGGCCTGGTTTTTCTGAGCTACGGAACAACCGCAACAACGAGTAAATCGTGCCGACTTCATCAACCCGGATTGCTGAAAAGTATGCCGAAGTGATTCTGCCGCTACCTATTGCAGGCACGTTCACATACGGCATTCCGGCAGAGATGGCTCCATTGTTGCAGAGAGGCTGCCGCGTGCTTGTGCAGTTCGGACGCAGGAAGTATTATACCGGCATCATAGCCGACATACACCCGCATCCTCCAAAAGACTATGAAGTGAAGCCCTTGATGGCTTTGCTCGACCCTCAGCCGGTGATCCGTTTCCCTCAACTGAAGTTCTGGGAATGGATTTCCGGCTATTATCTTTGCTCGACAGGTGAAGTGATGAAGGCCGCCCTCCCGGCCGGACTGAAAGTCGAAAGCGAGACTTTCGTCTCCCTTAATGAAGACTTCGACAAAGGAGATGCCGACGTGAAATTCTCCGAGACCCAAGCCATTATCATAATGGCTCTCACGGAAAAGAAACGTCTGCGCGTCTCCGAACTTGAAAAGGCCACAGGCATAGCCAATCTCGGACATGCCATAAACAGGCTGCTCGAAATCGGCGCGATTGAAATCGACGAACGGGCCGTGGAGCATTACCGGCCGCATACCGAAACGATGGTCGCGGTCTGTGCAGAAAGGAACGACAACGACACGCTTCACAGCTTCTTCGACCTCGTGGGCCGTTCTGCGAGGCAGGAACGTCTTCTTGTGGCATACCTTGAAATGTCCGGGTGGATGCGTGTCGACGAACCGCTGCGCGACGTGGAGAAAAAAAGGCTCATCGAAGCCACCGGCTCTACCCCGGCCATCTTCAAGGCACTTGCCGACAAAGGAATCCTGCGCACATACAAGAAGACCGTCAACCGTTTCAATACCGGCACCGCGTCAGTAACCGCGCCTGCCGTGCTATCTCCGGCACAGAATAAGGCTTTCCGCGAAATCGGCTCTGCTTTCCGCAGCAACGCGACCGTATTGCTCCACGGGATAACGGGAAGCGGCAAGACCGAGATATACACGCATCTGATTGACCGCGTGCTTGCCGACGGCAACCAAGTGCTTTATCTCGTGCCTGAAATCTCGCTCACCACCCAGCTCACAGACCGCCTCCGCCGCGTCTTCGGCGACCGTCTCCTTGTCTACCATTCCAAATTTTCAGACAACGAACGTGTGGACGTATGGAAGCGGCTTCTTGACTCCCGCCAGCCTCTGATTGTGCTCGGCGTGCGCTCGTCAGTATTTCTGCCGTTCCACCATCTCGGGCTCGTCATCATCGACGAGGAACACGAACCATCGTTCAAGCAATACGACCCCGCTCCGCGCTACAACGCCCGCGACGCGGCCATAGTACTGGCATCAATGCACGGGGCAAAGACACTGCTCGGATCGGCCACACCGTCGGTAGAGACCTATTACAAGGCCCTTAACGGCAAATACGCCCTCGTCAGCCTCGAAGAACGCTTCGAGGGCGCGACGCTCCCCGATGTGGAAATAGTTGACATGCGCTCTCAGCGGAAGCAACGCATCAACCGGGGCATACTCTCCGGCCCTCTGCGCCTCGCCACGGAAGAGGCCTTGAAAGAGGGCAGACAGGCCATCATGTTCCAGAACCGCCGGGGATTCGCACCTGTGGTCGTATGCCGCGAATGCGGCTGGACTCCGAAATGCGTCAACTGCGACGTCTCGCTTGTCTACCACAAGAACATAGCCCAATTACGGTGCCACTACTGCGGACATTCAACCCCTCTGCCCGCTGTATGCCCCGCCTGCGGGCAGAACTCCATCGACATCTACGGATACGGAACCGAACGCATAGCCGAAGAGATGCATGAGGCATTCTCCGATTACCGTGTGGCACGAATGGACCTCGACACTACGCGCAACAAGGAGGCTTTTCAGGAAATAATCGAGGAGTTCTCCAAAAAAGAGACCGACATCCTCGTAGGCACCCAGATGGTGAGCAAGGGGCTCGACTTCGAACGCGTCAAAGTGGTAGGCGTGCTGAACGCCGACACGCTACTGAATTTCCCGGACTTCCGCAGCGCCGAACGTGCCTTCAACATGCTCGAGCAGGTGGCCGGACGCGCCGGACGGCGCGCTGAAAAAGGGAAGGTGATAATCCAGACCACCGCTCCGGAAAGCGAAGTTCTCGGATTCGTGAAAAGGCACGACTACAAAGGCTTCTACGAAGCCGAGATTGCCGACCGCCAACGCTACAGATATCCGCCTTTCACACGCGTGGTCAACATATATCTGAAACACAAGGACGCGGCCACTGTCGATTCACTGGCCGTAAGCTACACGATAGCCCTGCGGCGCACATTCGGCCAGCGCGTACTCGGCCCCGAAAAACCATATGTCAGCCGCGTCTCGACATGGTACCTTCAATCCGTCATGCTAAAGGTTGAGAGCGAGGCATCGATGACAAAAGTGAAAGCCCTGCTCCGCGAAATCTACATAGGAATGGCCTCCGACCCGCGAATGAAGCAGGCCATGCTCTATTACGACGTGGATCCGGTCTGACAATCCACCGACGGAGCCTATTTCCAAACGCGTTTGGCGATGATTGCGGAATTTTGTAATTTTGCAATCCAAAAACCAGACATCAATGACCCCCGAAAACATTGGCCCAAAACCAAATCGCAGTGAACCGGCGAATGCCGTTTTCGACGATTTCGACCGGAACCATCTCTGGCATCCCTACACATCGACCCACGATCCACTGCCTACGTTCAAGGCAGACCATGCCCAAGGCGCGGTGATAACGCTTGCCGACGGCACGGAGCTGATCGACGGCATGTCGTCATGGTGGTGCGTAATACACGGCTACAACCACCCCGTGCTCAACCAGGCCGCCAAAGACCAGATCGACAAGATGAGCCATGTGATGTTCGGAGGGCTGACACACCAGCCGGCAATCGACCTCGGCAAGCTACTGCTCAGCATCCTGCCCCCGTCGATGAACCACATCTTCTATGCCGACTCCGGCTCCGTGGCTACGGAAGTGGCCATGAAGATGGCCGTCCAAGCGATAGACGACCCCGAACGCACAAATTTCGCCACGATACGTTCAGGCTACCACGGCGACACATGGAATGCCATGTCGGTATGCGACCCCGTTACGGGCATGCATGGAGCCTTCGGAGGAGCGTTGCCCGTCAGGTTCTTCGCGCCTTCCCCTGGATGCGGGTTCTACGACGAATGGAATCCTGCCGACTACGAGCCGATGCGCCGCCTGCTTGACGAGCATCGAGACGAAATAGCCGGCGTGATTCTCGAGCCGATAGTGCAGGGCGCGGGAGGCATGCGGTTCTATCACCCGCAGTATCTCCGCGAACTGCGCAGACAGTGCGACGAGCTCGGCATGATTCTTGTCTTCGATGAAATCGCCACAGGCTTCGGACGCACAGGAAAGCTCTTCGCATGGGAACACGCCGGAGCGGAGCCGGACATAATGCTCCTGGGGAAATGCATCACAGGCGGCTTCATGACCTTCTCTGCCGTGGCCGCGAGCGCGAGGGTGGCCGACATGGTTTCATCCTCAAGCGCAGGCGTAATGATGCACGGGCCTACGTTCATGGGCAATCCGCTCGCATGCGCCGTGGCACTTGCCTCGACACGCCTGCTTCTCGAAAGCCCTTGGCAGAGTCGCATAAAAGAGATTGAGACAACCCTCCGCGAACGTCTGTCCGTAGCCGAAGGATGGCCTTGCACCGCCGGCGTGCGCGTGCTCGGCGGCATAGGTGTCATTGAGCTTAAACGACCCATCACCGATCTGGCGCCGTTCCAGAAGATGTGTGTCGAGGAGGGTGTATGGATCCGTCCATTCGGAAAGAACGCATACATAATGCCTCCTTACATGGCCATATCCGATGCGCAGCTCGACAGGCTTTGCACTGCTTTCCTCAAGATAATCAGAACCCTTTACTGCTGAAACTGTCCCGAATGAGCCTACCTACGGACGAATACGCGTCGATACTGCGCCGCCTCGATGAAGAGGCGCGGCTGCGCTCGATTCCCGGGGAGAACGAGCATATATGCACCGACCTCACCTCCAACGACTATCTCGGTCTCGGCGCGCGAGGAACGGAATTCGACGCCGAGCTGCTGCGCAGGTTCCCGGACGCCTCGTTCACCTCATCGGCATCCCGCCTGCTCTCTCGCCGCCAGAAACATCACATGATGCTTGAAGACAGGCTCGCGGAACTGTACGGGAAGCCTGCGCTGCTTTTCAATTCCGGATACCATGCCAACGTGGGAATCACCTCCGCGCTGGCCGTCCCCGGCACGCTTTTCGTCTGCGACAAGGCCATCCATGCATCGGTCATCGACGGTCTGGCCGTCGGCAAGGCCGACTTCCGCCGTTTCCCCCACAACGACATGGAGCGTCTGGAAACCGTCCTTTCCCGCCACGCCTCGGACTACCGCCGCGTGATAATCGCGGCTGAATCCGTCTACAGCATGGACGGCGACACCGCGCCTCTCCAAAGGCTCGTGGAAATCAGACACCGCTATCCCAACGCAATGATCTATCTCGACGAGGCCCATGGCGTGGGCGTGCGCGGCGACAAAGGCCTCGGCCTCGCCGAGGAATGCGGACTCATCGGCGAGATAGACATAATCGTGGGCACGTTCGGAAAGGCCCTGGCCTCTTCGGGAGCATTCGTCGCGGCATCCGGCGACCTGGTCAGATTCCTCATAAACTGCGCGCGTCCGCTCATCTTCTCCACTGCGCTGCCTCCGGTATGCGCCGCCCGCTCGCTGCTTATGCTTGAGAAATCCATCTGCATGCCGGAGGAGCGCAGGCATCTCGCATCAATATCGGAGCGTTTCAGAAAAAGCCTAAAGGCAATCACAGGCGAAGAAAGCGTCTCACAGTCCCAGATCGTACCGCTCATAACCGGCGACGCGGCCAAAGCCGTAGCCCTCGCCTCGGAACTGCGGACACTCGGTTTCGACTCGCTCCCTATACGCCGTCCCACCGTAGCCCCCGGCACGGAACGGATACGGTTCTCCCTCAACGCATCCCTCGGCATCCGCGACGTGGACTCGTTGGCTGATGCCCTGAAAACCCTGCTACAGACATGAAACTGAAATTCACACATACCAAGCCGGAAAACACGCGCCTCATCCTGATTTTCGCGGGATGGTCCACCGGCACGCCTTTGTATGCCGACATAACAAAAGAGGGATGGGACACGGCCGTGGCATACGATTACACCAGCATCGCTTTCCCCTTGGAAGAGATAAAGCGATATTCCACAGTATACCTTTACTGCTGGTCGCTCGGCGTGTGGGCCGCATCGCAGGTCATTCCAGGCAGCGACATCACAATGGCATTCGCCGCGGCCGGAACGGAAAATCCGGTCAGCGACACCCTCGGCATACCCGAAGCGGTCTTCCGTGGAACCGCAGAAAACCTCGACGAACGCAACCTCCTTAAATTCAGGAAACGAATGCTCGGCCCCAAAAGCCCGACCGACGTGAACGCCATAGCCGCAGGCAGCATGCCCACCGAAGACCTAAAGGCCGAACTGCTCGCAATCATCGAACGCCAAAACCGTCCTTCACGGCCGTCAATCTGCTGGACAAGGGCCTACATCACGGACGATGACCGCATCTTCCCTTCCCACAACCAGCAAAAGGCATGGGATTCGGCAGTCTCCGAAAAAAGATGCGCAGAGACATTCCGGCTGAAGAGTCCGCATTACGTGGAGATGAAGGCAATCGTGGATTCCACCATACCAGACCTGAAGAAAGTCGGAAAACGTTTCGAGGACTCCACCCCCACCTACGATTCCAACGCATCGGCCCAAGCGTCCATAGCCGAAAGGCTCACGGAAACGCTCGCATCGAAAAGGCTTCCGGAAAACGGCAAGACCCTTGAACTCGGACAAGGGACCGGACTCTTCACGCGTAAGTACGCACCTGTGCTCTCCCCCGCCGAAGCATGGTTCGTGGACATATACCCCACCCGGCATTTCGGCATCGCTCCGAAAGAAACGTATGCCGTTGCCGACGCGGAGACATGGCTCGAACAAAACAATGAACAGTTCGACACTATACTGAGCGCGTCCACCATCCAATGGTTCCGCAACCTGCGCCTGTTTTTCCGCAACGCCGCCCGTTCCCTACGTCCCGGCGGCAGACTCGTCTGCTCCACCTATCTTCCCGGCACGCTCGGCATCCTCGACAGCTTCCGTCCGTCGCCGATGCTCTACCGCGACGCGGAAGAAGTGGAACAGTTCGCCAAGGAGCATTTCAGGCATGTCGAAACGTTCCGGCAGACCATAAGCCTCGAGTTCGGCAGCGCGAAAGAAGCCTTGCGGCACCTCAACGACACCGGGGTCGGAGGAGCATTCGGACGCTTCGGGAGCCTTCGGGAGCTGGTAAAAGTGCTTGAATCAGGCACAGACATCATAACACTGAATTTCAACGCCCTATACATATATTGCTCACACTCAATATGTTAAAAACACATGGAGGGGGGAGATGCTCCGTTAAATAGCCTTAAATGTTAGCAAACTACAAAATATATTCATAACTTTGCATCGAAATTTGGTACCGGGAATGTGGAGACACCCCGGTTTTTCCGGATTTCAATATGGAACACTTTGGCAAATACCAGGCGTGTCCCGCAAAAAGGTGTCCAAATCCCTCACACCTTAATTTCACTTTAGCCTGCATCGAGAGAATGCAGTCATAACAAAACATAACAACAAAACCGAGAAACGAAATCAGTCATTCTTGGCAGTTTTCCATCATTTCTGCATAAGGATAGCAGACAATGCCATAATGCCTGGCCACTCAAGCGAAACGTAATCCTATCCGTCTGCAAGGGGCATCATGTACCCTGACAAAGACTTTTGATGCACGTTTTTCTGAAAAATGACCTTACTCCACTATGCGGAATTATACCGTGAATGCGACGATTTCCTGACAAAAACAGCAATCAACTTATATGAGTATGAATAGTCTGTATCTGAAACTACTCGTATGCGCCATCCTCGCGGCAGGGGCATTCTCAGCTTCCGCCCAGAAGGTGGCTCTGAAGACCAACATCGTCCAGGACGCGCTGCTCGACCCCAACATCGGCGTCGAGGTCGGCCTTGCGCCCAAATGGACTCTCGACGTTACCGGACAGCTCAATGCCTGGACAATCGGCGACGGCCACCGCTGGAAACACTGGCTCGTGCAGCCTGAGGCCAGATATTGGTTCTGCGAACGCTTTGCGGGGCATTTCCTCGGGTTCCACGCCCTCGGCGGACAATACAACTTCAGCCGCCTCGGCAACAAAATCACCAACTTCCTCGGCAGCGACCTCTCAAAACTCACCGACCAACGCTATCAGGGCTGGGGAGCGGGCGCAGGAGTGGCATACGGCTACGCATGGCCTGTCCACAAGCATTGGAACGTGGAAGCCGAAATAGGCATAGGCTGGATATACACGCGTTTCGACTCCTTCCCATGCAAAGACTGCGGAAAGAAAATCGACTCTGACAGAGTGCACAATTACGTAGGCCCCACAAAGGCCGCCCTCAACATCGTTTACCTATTCTAATCCCAACCCCACGAATCCTGCAATGAACATCATAAAGACATTCCCTGCCGTCATCCTCGTAGCTTCCGCCTTTTCCGTGCAGGCCCAAAACGTCGACAAGCTCCATATTTCCGGAATCGAAGCCGGGAAAGATGGAGACCGATTCAATGTCAGCATGAAGGTGTCGCCGCGCGACTACCGCCTTTCGCTCAACCGTGAAATAGAAATCGTCCCGGTGATATGGAGCGAGGACAGCACTCAGTCGCTGGAGCTTCCCTCGATAACAATCGCAGGCAAGAACATGTACCATTACGACATCCGCAACGGACGGCCCTCCACCTCCGACGCCGTCTACCGCTCAGGGAAGGGCGAGACCGTGGACTACAACCAAAGCGTCGATTACGAGCCTTGGATGGACAAGTCAACGTTCGGATTCCTGCGCCGCGAACGCGGATGCTGCGGGTCTCCGAAAGGCGAAGAGACCGTCCCGGTGGCCGAGATTGACTATACGCCGGAAGTCTTCGCTCCGCAGTTCGTCTACACGCGCCCCAAAGCACAAGGCGAAAAAATAATCAACCTCGAAGGACAGGCATACATCGACTTCCCGGTAAACCGCACGGAGATTTACCCCGACTACCGCAAGAACCCGCTTGAGCTTCAGAAGATACTCAAGACGATTGACGCGGTGAAAGGCAATTCCGACGCCACTGTGAAACAGATAAGCCTCAAGGGTTTCGCATCGCCAGAAGGCCCCTACAACAACAACGTCCGCCTCGCCAAGGGACGTACGCAGGCTCTAAAGGAGTATGTCGGAAAGCAATACGACTTCGCGCAGTCGGTCTACAAGACTTCCTTCGAGCCTGAGGACTGGGAAGGTCTCGTGGACTCGCTGAAAGTGTCCGTGCTTCCGGCCCGCGAAGAAATCCTCGCCCTCATAGCGCAGGACATCGAGCCTGACCGTAAGGACGCGCTCATCAAGAAGCGTTTCCCGTCCGACTACGCCTACATACTGAAATACATCTATCCGGCTCTTCGCCACACGAACTATGTCATCACCTATTCCGTGCGCAAATACACGGATGTCAATGAAATAAAACGCGTCATGGCCGAACGCCCCAACGAGCTGAGCCTTGAGGAATTCTATCTTCTCGCACAGAGCTATCCGGCGGGAAGCAAGGAGTTTGACGAAGTGTTTGACATTGCAGTGCGCATGTTCCCCAACGATCCGGTCGCCAACCTCAACGCCGCCAACGCGGCAATGGCCTCAGGCCACCTCGACAGCGCGGAAAAATACCTCGCCAAATCGGGCGACTCCGCAGATGCAGACTATGCACGCGGACTGTGCAAAGCCCTGCGCAACGACTACGACGGCGCGGCAGCCCTGCTTGAAAAGGCCGGCGCGCAAGGCATGTCTCAGGCCCGGAACGCCATAGACGCAGTAAAGGAAGCAAAACGCGGCAAAACACCGGTTACATTCATAAGCCAATGAACGACAGAGCATAGCAAATACAATCAAACCACATAAACAACAATAATTAAATTCTTCGAATTTTATGAAACATTACAGCAAATGGCTATACTCTGCTATGGCCATAGGAATGTTGGCATCGTGCAGCAACGATGAAATCATCGATGACAACGATCCGGTTGACAACGGAGAAGGCGTCTACATGCACCTCAACATCATCCCCAATGTCGGCAACGGCACCCGCAGCACGACAAACGGCGAAGACTCTTCAGACGCCGGAGGAGAAAACGGCTCTGACATCGAGAACAATGTGAACGAAGTGCTCCTTGTCCTCGCCAACAAGGTAGGAAACAACTATGAGTTCATAGCCGATGCGACAATAGGCAACGAAAAACTGCAACCTATCACTTCCGGCACAAACAAGGGTTATGCCACCACCGGTAAATTCACAAAAGCCGAAATAGAAGCATACTACAGTTCACCCAATTTCTCCAAAAAAGTATGCGTGTTTGTCTTCTGCAACCCGACAAACTCACTGCGCGACATGGTCGAAGGGCTGACAGCAGGCAATACTTCATGGACCAATGAGGCTTACGAGCTGACAAATGGCGACGGAGCAATCTGGTCTTCCGCCAACAATGGCAGCTTCCTTATGTCCAACTACAGAATCGCAGAGCGTGAACTCCCTGCAACATTCTCCGCATGGAACCCCTACACTGTAGAAACAAATCCGTTTGACCTTTCCGGCATGAACAGCCAGGGCACGGCAAACGAGGTGGACAATGCCACCGGCCGTGGCGTAGTCTACGTACACCGCGCAGCCGCACGTTTCGACTTCAAAGACGGTTCGCCTGAGGAAACGGCAGCAAACACATACAATGTCGTTTTCGACCGGAATGCCAACGGTTCTCTCGGTGAAGCCCTCGTAAACGTAACGCTTACAGATATGGCTTTAGTCAACCTTGGCAATAAGTTCTATTACCTTGAGCGCACTTCTGCCGACGGTCTGGATGCAGGCGCAACCCTCTGCGGCCCTGAGCTTCCCTGGACATTCAACCAAGGAACACCCGTCCCCAATAGCGGCAACTTCGTTGTGGATGCCTATGCCAATGCTAAAAAATCAGGTATCACCTCCAACTTCGGCACATACTTCCTCTATCCTTTCTTCGATGCTGAAGGCAATCCCGCCTCTTCGCAGTGGTATTCTTCCAAGATTTCCGACGTACTTGCAGGAGCATCTGACAACTACAAAGAAAAGCAATACAAAGTTTGGCGTTATGCAATCGAGAATACGATTCCAGATGCCGACAAGCAGATGAACGGACAGTCAACCGGCGTTGTGTTCACTGGCAAGATGAAGGCCACAGAGGCTTGCAATTCCACTACTGACGAAGGTCGCAAGGCTCTTTATAAGGCCATAAACAACGTAAACGGCATTCTTGAAGGCGCAAACGCTCCGCTTCTCATCCAATTCCGCGGCAACCTCTATGCAGGCATCGAAAACCTTTACGACGCAGCCGTTGCTTCTGCCATCACAATCAACGGACAGAATGTGGAATGGAACCGGTCCAGCGCACTTTACCGTGCAGTATTCGGCAATGGCGGCACAGGCTACACCGTAACCCTTGTTGAAGGCGGCGAAGGAAAAGATCCAGTTACTTATACTGACCCGACTCCGGTCGAGGCGACCAGTGTATGGGGACTCTACAAAAATTCCGGTAATTTCAAGGCTGCACTCGTAGCCAATGCGGCAACCATCTACGAAGCATCCAACGGCTCAGAAGGCTGGGGTTACTACTGCAACTATTATTACTGGAACCGCCACAACGACAACCTCGCCAACGGCATCATGGGCCCGATGGAGTTTGCAGTTGTACGCAACAACGTCTACAAGCTTGCCGTAACCAAACTCGGTCAGCTCGGCCACCCGCTGATTCCGACCAACGATCCTGACAAGCCGACACCCGACACCCCGGACGAGGAGCCTGACGTTTACATGACAGTTACCTGCGAGGTCATTCCTTGGGTTGTCCGCATCAACAACATCGAATTCTGATCAACAGGAATCTGAGTCCGGCATTTTTGTAATCCGCACTCTGTCCTTATCACAGCCCTGCGTCCCTTGACCCGGACGCAGGGTACCAAACAAAACTGTACAAAACCCTCATGAAACTGTACAAGACTTCTATGAACCTGAAGAAAAATCACATACTGCGCGGCCTTTGGGCGGCTTTGGCTCTCATTCCAGCAGCCGGAATCACCTCTTCATGCGGAATGATCAATGAAGACCTTCCTGAATGTAACCAAGGGGCCCGCCTGAGATTCATCTACGACTACAATATGGAATACGCCAACGCGTTCCCCTCGCAGGTGGACTGCCTCACGCTGCTCGTCTACGACAACGAGGGGAATTTCGTGGCATCGCGCACAGCATCGGCCCCCGAGATAAGCGCGGAGGACTACCGCATGACCATCGATCTCCCGGCAGGTGAATACACATTCGTGGCCTACGGCGGAATGGACTGCCAGGAAAGCTCGTTCCATTTCACCGATGCGTCCACCAAGGCCGACATACCCTCAAAGCTCGAAAATCTCGAAGTGCAGATGAACGCCTCGTCCATCACCGCACCCGAAGGCAAGCCGCTCCACAAGCTGTTCTACGGCCGGCTGAACCTCGCCATCGAAGAGGACGCGCTCAACTATACCGACGCCACGGTCGAAATGATGCGCGACACCAACGAAGTGCGCATAATCCTCCAGCAGGTGAACGGAGAGCCGGTGGAAGACAAGGATTTCGTCTATACCATCGAGGCCGACAACACGCTCTTCAATTACAAAAACGACCTGGTTCCCGCAGGCAGCACGACATTCTATCCTTACGACCGCGGGGAGATAAACGTAGGCCTCAACCAGCAGGGCGATGAAAGCACCGTGGCATTCGCCCAGTTCGGACTGTCGCGGTTCATCGAGAATGACAAGACCACGCTCACCATCAAGACCGCAAAGGAAGGCCGGACGGTGATGAGCATACCGCTCACTCGCTATCTGCTCGCTTTCCGCAACCAATACCAGGAACAGATGCGCCCGCAGGAATATCTCGATCGAGAAAACACATGGAACATGATCTTCTTCCTCGATTCAGACAACCGTTGGGTGCAGGTGAGCATAATCATAAACGACTACGTAGTAAGAATCAACGACATAGAGTTCTAATCCTGACAAGACACAATATGAACCCCAAGCAACTGATATATGGAGCGGTCTTGACCATCGGAGGCCTGCTGGCTGGCAGCTGCGCCCACCACGACCCAGACGCGCCGGATCCTGCATTGCCGGAAGGCTCCGTCTATCTGACGCTGCAAGTGCGTGCGCTCGACGACACGCCGCCCTGCCCTGATGCCGCGCAAGCACCGGCATTCGAGGAAAACGACACCACAGGCTTCGAGAACCCGGCCACTGACTATGAGAAGATGCACACGCTACGCGTTATCATAGTGCGCCCGGACGGTGAAGTGGAGTACAACCGCTTTCTGAGAATCACCGGCGCCGGCCTGCCCCAGGAACCTGACGACATGACCTTCATCGTCAAGGCCGGCGAGTCAAAGAAAGTCTACCTCTTCGCCAACGAGGCCGCAGTCCCGTATGATTTCAGCCAGATCCGGCCTGAGACGCGTTTCCCCACAGCCGAAGTGGAAGACATAAAGCTCACCACAGACGAAAAAGGGCGGTTGATAGACAATTCCGGCACGGAAAAGACCTACGTGCCGATGAGCGAAACCTTCGACATAACCATAAAGACCCCGGAGACGAATGCCGACTTCCACCAAAGAGCCGACATGTTCGTTACCCGTGCCGCCGTGAAATTCTCTTTCGAGGTGAAAGGCGTGCCTGATCTCGGCTTTTCGCCTCTCTACGTGAATTCAGTCAGCGTGTCGGGAATGTCGGACAAGGAATATCTGCTTCCGCGCAACACCGTCTACAAGCCGACGAAATACGAACCGAGCGACCATACGCCCAACGGACGTTTCATCACCGACTATGAAGTCCCGGCCGACACGTCATTGAACGTGTACACGTTCAGCACGCCAGGAGCCGCCACGCTCCCCCTTAAAGCCGGACAGACAGCAGCTTACACGCCCTATGTCTATCTGCCTGAATCGGCCGACACTTCGGCGTATTCCGTCTCCGTAGATTTCAGAGGGGGAGATTCATCCCACCCGGAATTCACCGGCGTGGCCAAGCTTCCCAACCTCCCCTCGCTTCCGAGAAACACCCACGTAAAGGTGGTGATAACCGTAACGAAACCGCAATCCGTCGATATGCAGGTTACCGTATTGCCATACCTTTCCGTAAAACTTGATCCTGTATTCGGACTGTAAATAATTCATGACTTCTATGAAAACAAGATTGATGATAATATCCGCGCTTATAGCCATCGCCACCGGACTAACCGGATGCGTGGACGAGCTTCTCAACCCCGACAACGAATTCGGCGACGGCGAGGCCGTAATCAGCGCAGAGGCCGTATTCCAGAATTTCACGTCAACCGGGCTGGGAACTCGTACGCCCGGCAATACGCTCGGCAACATCGACAAGCTCGACGTCTTCATCTTCAAGCCCAACGGCGAACTGATAGGGCATTATCCCATCCCGAAAGGCAACTGGACATCGACAGAAGAGAACACAGGCCGTCCCGACGACAAGGAGACGACCGAAGACCCGACGATGCGCGTCAAGTTCACGCTTCCCGCGCCGCTGCATTACGGCAGATACAAAATGTATGCCGTGGCCAATGTGGAGGCGGACAAGCTCCAGGGCGTGGAGACCATCGACGACCTCCTCGGCATCCAGCTCACGTGGAACCCCGACGACATACCGGCCAACAACCAGATGCTCGGCTTCTTCGAAACATCCGACACCAAACAGGGCGCCAACTATGACAGCTTCAACGCACCATCGATAGCCATCAAGACCCCAAACACTACACTCTACGCCTGGGTGCGCCGTGCCGCCTCCAAGGTTACCGTAGCCTACGACGGCAGCGACCTGCTCGACAACGTCTACATCTACCTCAAGAGCGTAACTGTCCACAATGTCAACAAAACTGCCTATCTCGGCAAAAAATCGAAAGCGAATTCATCTGCCGACGTTTATGAATCAGGCGAGACAACGTATTATTACGACCGCACAAAGTATCCTGCCGGCCCGCCTCAATCCGCCTTCGGCCCCGACTGGGAAAGCCGTGTAATGAAGGGGGTATATAATGAAACCTTCAAAGGAAGCGACCATTCAGACAAAGCCGACGCATTGTTCTTTTATGAGAACATGCAGGGGAAAGGTGAATCTAAACTGCAGGATGCCGATCACGACGGGGAAATAGACAGCCCTGACAGCAATGACCCCAACGATCCCGACTGGCGCGACAAAATGCCCAACGGCACTTACATCGAGGTGAAAGCCCATTACGTATCAAATATTCCGGGTCATATGGGTAACGCCGAGATTACCTACCGTTTCATGCTCGGACAGAATATCGAAGACAATTACGACGTGATGCGCAACTGCCACTATAAGGTTACGCTCCACTTCAACAAATATGCCAACGATGTGGACTGGCACATCGAATACTATATGCCGAGTCCTTCCATTGACGCGCCCAATCCATATTACATATCATACCTGTACGACAAAAGCATTGGCACGGACGAAACCATAGGCATGCCGGTTCAGATCAACGGTGAAATAGAACCGCAAACCAAGATAAAAGCCCGCATCCTCACCAACGACTGGTTTCCGTTTGATGCACCAAACAATGTCTATTATACTGGTGCACCAGGGTCGGCACAACCTTGGAACGGCTTCATTTCATTAAGGAACACCGGAAAAACCGTAAACATCGGAACCATCGACAACGGCAAATATAACGATGCCAACAATGGAAATATGAATTATTGGAATGACAAAAAACGTGGATTTAGAGATTATGAAACGACACCCAATAAATATATCGACGAAACGGACGGCACATATGAAGTAAGACCCAACGATGACGACAAGCAAGGCATAACGCTGCTTATGCCCCTGTACACAATGGCAAAAGTGCTGATAACAACCACTGGATTCACAGGCAACAATCCTTTCGATGCTTATTTCCGCAAAGCCACTGTTGAAATCAGAGCATCACTCAAGAATCCGATGACTGGAAGATTCCAGGAATATCCCGAAACGATAACCATATACCAAGTACGCAGAACTGTGAATCCAAAAGGCATCTGGCGAGAATACAACAGCGTCGAAGATTTTCATGTGGTACTTACACATTTGCGTAGCCAAACCCCTCCGATTCTCGAAGACGCCAAAGAAGAGTTCAAGCCTTTCGTTTCAGAAGGTCCTTGGTATGCAGAAGTCGTAGGTGAAAACTCGTCATGGGTAGAACTAAGCGAAGCCGGAGAATCCACTAAAATCGGTGATAAGATATATGGCACCACCGGTTCATTAATTGAATTCAACTACAAACCAAAAACTGCACTGACCGACAAAAATTCCGTCAGATGTGCAATGATAAGAATACGTTATCACAATTTCTCCTGTGAACATGTCATATTCGTAAGACAGGGATACGCTCCGGTTTCTATACTGAACGGCACGCCTTATTGGTATTCATTCAATATGAGAAACCAGACAACTAAAACAACCAGTCCATTGGAAGAAGGCTCTATGTTCCGCTGGGCCAACTGGAAGGATGCTATAAACGCAACCAACAACAAGCGCGAAGGCTACCGTTATGGACAAGACATAACGAACAAAAGTCTTTGGATATATCCGACAAACGCAGGAACCCAAGGAACACTTTGGGCAAACATCAATCCGGAAACCACTGCCTCTGAATGGCCAAACGCCACCATTGACGGCATTTCCGAACGATTAGCCGACGCATCCGATTTTGAATCCATACGCAACAAAGACAACATCCAATATGCATATGGCGTGCTTTATGCTGACGGCACAAGAGAAGTGCAGTCAGCAGTACAGGACGCGTATGGGTATTACTATGACAATCCCAAAGGCAACAACAACCAAACCAAAGGAATGCGCGGAGTGTTCGTTTACAACCGTGTTACAGGCGCACAGATATTCTTTCCCATCGGTGCTTCCGGATATGGCCACAGAAAGGGATATCCGATATCCAGCAGCAACGACCCCGGAGGCACACTTAGATATGCCAACCGAAGCGAAGAATATCCTGAAGGAACCGCACTTAATCTTCGCCCGCTGTTTTGGAGATTGTTTGAAAGTCCAGGTGCCATATATTGGTGCAGGACTACCACCACATCAACAGCATGGGACTTCAATTACTGGACGTACGATTTCAACACTTACAACTTCGATGCGTGGAAGCCTGAAAATAGTGCCACTTTCAGCAGCGCATGCTTCATAAGATGCGTAAGGAGTACACCGCTGCCTTCCGCTTCGTCTGTGCGGAAGAAGACTACGACAGCGAAACGTAAGAAGCCGACGAAGCTACAACGCAAATTCCGGAAATAGCGACAGGAGGAGCTGTGTCGTAATTAATATTTTACGGCACAACCCCTTTCTGCGAAAAAATCCGTTCATCACCGAAGACCGTGTTCATCCACAAAGTATTTCCGTAAGCCGCCCCACGTAGGGTCGCTGCATGCAGCGACCCTACATCAGACAACGCACCATAATCAGGATGACTCCGACTATACTCGGCTACTGAAAATCGCCTCCCCGGCAAGACAGCAGCTTCAGCCGTGGCTTGATACGTAGGCATCAGCGGTCAAAGCGGGGTGCCTGCAGGTAGACTCCGAAATTAATGCCGAAGTTCCAGTTGCGGGCAGGAGACGAAAGATAGTTGCAATATACGGACAGTGAGGCGAACGGGAAGTTGTATACTGCCGCCACTTCGCCTATGAATTCGGCTGAACGGAACCAGCCATCGTACCCCAGTCTGCCGTCGGCAAGCCTGACTGCGTTCCGAACCGGTGCAAACACATAGAAGTCGCCGCGCAACTGCATATTGCGGAAAGGCTTCCATATCGGCATGACTCCGGCTGCAAGATAATTGTCGGAACGGAAACCGGGATTGAAATAATTGCGAGTGGATGGCGTGGGAGCGAATGCGGGCGCGCTTATCAAAGCCGCCGTGTAGTTCTGGCGGCGATGTTCTAAAGTCGCTATCCCGCTGGCTGCAGCCCCGACAGTGAAGCGTCGGTGAAGAGGGAAAAACCGTTTCCATTCCAACTGCAGACGCGCTTTGGGACAGTCCTCATAACAGATGCGCGAGGCATCCCCGCCTGCTGGGACGTGTTTCGCATGCTCGAGAAGTCCTACCGCTTTCGCATCCCACAACGAGCCTGACGAAGGATAAGTGGCATCATCAAGCGTATTAAGCTCATAACCTACCCTAAACGCCCCGACCCTGTACTGGCTCTTGGCGCGCTGCGCATCAGCAAAATCCGTGATTCCATCAGGATAATACTTGTCCCAAAGGTAAGCATACCCGACATCGGCGTAAAGCCTTGCGGTGCGTCCGAGAGAACGTGCATACTGCATACGCACGTAAGCCTGATAGTCGGATATGAACGACGGTGTCTTGTTCTGATAGAAAAGGAGTTCGGTGGAATAGAACTTCTGGCGGCTGACCACCGCTGTAAGCTTAAGCCACGAAGGCACAGACGAACGGAGCGAGAACTTCGCACTTAGCATTCCGGCAAAATACGTCTGCCCAAGCCAGACATTCAGATTGGCGTCAAATGAATTGAAACGCAATGTGTTGTAGCCGAAGTTGAGGAAAAGGAAACTGTTGGTGGAAGAGGAAATCCAACCGCCCAACCCCACATTCCAGCTGTCCTTAACCGTGGCCTTAAGCATAAGCCGGGCAGAATCTCCGTCAAAGACGGCATTAGGCACCAAGTCCGAGAGCTTTCCTCCGGCAACAGCCTGGTAATACGCATCCTGAGCCTGCTGCATACCGAAAGGACGGTTGCGCCCCCGGTCGAAAAGGAACTTTATGTAGCGCGACTGTGAAGGCGAGGCTCCTGAGACCTCTACCGAGTCGAATTCCACCACAGGCGTATCCGCAGCAAAAACCTCCCTGCGCGCATTCACTTCTCCGGGCTTCCTCCGGGCCGAAACGCGGCTCTTGATGGAGTCCACCATAGAAAGCCCGGTCTTATAGCCGATGGAATATATCTCCTGAGCCTTTCCGAAGTCGAGGACTCCGAAATCAAGCACCGGAACCTGAATCTTCACGCCTTCATCGGCCGGAAGGGAATAATCGTTGTTCTGGATTATCATATCTTCAAGCTGACTGTATATGTCGCCCGCTTCGGGTTTCGAGTCGGGCGAAGAAACCGAAACGCCGATGATGAAATCCGGCTTGAAGTCCTTCCTCATTACGTCAACCGGAAAATTGTCGTAGATTCCGCCATCGTAGACAAGCACGCCGTCAAGCTTTATGGGTTTGAAAACGAGAGGGAAACTCATGGAGGCACGCACAGCATCTCCGAGCGAACCGGAAGAACACACTATCTTTCGCTTGTGGTAGACATCGGAACATACGCAGCGGAATGGAACAAAAAGACGGTTGAAGTCCTCATCGCATTGCTTGGAATATTTGGCATACAAGCGCATGAACTCGATGTTCATAGGAATCGGAGAGATAAGATTGGCAGGAAGCATCTTGATTGAAAACACCGCCGAATCCCTTAGGCTCAGGTTTATCCCTGCCCACTGCGGAGTCTTCTCCGGCATATCGAAATAATACTTGTCGGCAGGATTTATCGTCCCTGTGCTCCAATAGCCGAAATCGGGCGACTCGAAGAAGCGAAGCATGCTGTCGGGAGTCCATCCGCAACTGTAGAGGCTTCCTACAATGGCACCCATAGAGGTGCCGGTGATATAGTCAATCGGTATGTCATTGTCTTCCAAAGCCTTTATCACACCTACGTGGGCTATGCCCTTGGCTCCGCCTCCGCTGAGGACAAGTCCCACGGACTCACGCTTATCATACTCAAGGGAATCCTGAGTTTCGGCAAATGTGATGGCAACAACAAAGAAACTCAACAAAAGCAACAATAATCCACGCATAACTATTTCTATTTCTGTTTCCGAGTTTTCCTGACAGGTTTCGGATTCTTTATATTGTCAATCTGAACGGACGCATCCTTATAACCCTGTCCTGCCGCCTTCGCGAACCATTCCAAAGCTTTCCCCTTGTCTTTGGCAACCCCGCGTCCGTCGCGCAGCATACAGGCATAGCCGTATTGGCCTTCTGCGCTTCCGCGGGACCCTGCACGCCAAAAATATTCGGCGGCAATCCTGTCGTCCTGCTGCACGCCTTTGCCATCAAGGAACTGACGGGCAATCTCCACCATAGCCTTCACATTCCCGTTTCGCGCGGCTTTGCGAAACCAATATGCCGCCTCGGAATCGTCCTTAGGGAAACCGATTCCGTCGCGATACAAAGTGCCTATGTCGAAATCCGCCTCCACGTTTCCGGCTCGCGCGGCTTTGCCATACCAGATTATGGCCTGTTCAAGGTCTTTTCCTACCCCTACACCGGTCTGGTAGCATACCGCGACACGACGCATAGCCTCGCCGTCGCCCATAAGCGCGGCATTGTGGCAATCAGAGAAATCCTGCGCCCTTATCACCACATTCTGCGGAACGGCATAGGCCAAGGAATCGGCCTGCCCAAAAACGCAGAAGGCGACCGGAACGACTGCAAGTGTAAACAATAGTCTTTTCATACACTTACAACAATGGCACAGGCAATGCGGTTTTCAGAAACCACACACTGACAAGGTCTCATTCTGAAGCGACCTTAAGTATTAAAGGCTGTTTAAAAATCATTGTTAAACAGCCTCTTAAAGTTCACCAATGCATCAATAAGCGTTTTTCTCGCCTCTGATGCTGTTGAAAACAGTAAGGAAAATAATCTTCAGATCAAGGAAAACATTCCAGTTACGGATATACCACACGTCATGCTCCACGCGCTTTTCCATCTGCCACAATTGCTTAGTGGCACCACGATAACCGTTCACCTGCGCCCAACCCGTAATGCCGGGTTTGACTGCATGCCGCACCATATACCTGTCTATCAAAGCACTGTATTCTTCCGTATGGCTGATCATATGTGGACGCGGACCCACAACAGACATATCTCCAATCAACACATTGAAGAACTGCGGAAGTTCGTCGAGCGACGAGCGACGAAGAAAATCGCCAAACTTGGTCTTTCTGGGATCGTCTGCCGTAGCCTGAAGAGTGTTGGCCTGCGAATTCACCCTCATTGTCCGGAACTTGAAGCAGACAAACTCGTGTCCGTAAATTCCTGTACGCTTCTGCCGGAAAAACACAGGGCCGGGAGAGGTCAGTTTGATGACGACCGCTATCGGGATGAATACAATCGGACTTAAAATGCAGAAAGGCACGGCAACACACAAATCAAGCAACCGCTTGACAATCCGATTCGGAAGTGAATGGAGCGGCGAAAGCGTATGCGTCATAGCAGGCAAGGCTCCCACCGAAGAGATATGGAACTGGCCACGGAGGACACGATGGAACTTAGGAACATACACAAATTCCACACCGGCTTCGTCGGCCACCATCATCATACGCCGTATCGTTTCCTCATTCTCCGCGGAAACGGTATAAAAAATCATATCAATCTTATTCAGACGCACGAAATCCGCCACCTCGCAAAGAGGAGCCGTGAACTCGCCCTGAATGTTGCCAAGCACCGACTCGTCATCGTCAAAGACACCCATCATCCTGTAGCCATAACCGGCATCGCTGGCCAGCTCCTGCGCCACCATCCGTCCGGTAGGCCCGGCTCCGATGATTATGACACGCTTGAAATTCAATCCCATCCGCCGGAATCGCTTCAGCACACGCCGAGAAATGAGCCACCATACCGACAACAGGAAAAACAGCATAAATCCGAAGACGAACACAACCAATGCCCCTATGTCATAGATGTCAAACACATAAAGCAACGCCAGAAACACTCCGACAAAAAGAAGCGAGCTTTGAAGAGCATTTATCACCACCCGATCGGCATAAACGATACGGTGGTTGTGTATCCCGGAAAAGAAAGCCACGGACGGGACAAAAGCAATGTTCGCGATAAGCCAGACCCATTTCGACACAAACGGCGCGTCCTTGCCCACTAAAAAACAAATGGACAAAAACACGAGATTCAGCACCGCGTAGTCGCCGAACGAGAGGGCAAAGCGTATGTATCTTCCGAATCTGACCCTTTCTTTCATACTTAGAGACATTATTTTCAAGGACGCGATAACGACAAGCGAATCGCGTCCTTGAAAAACATCTGTGTCAGTGTCAGTTTATCTTTTCATCGACCATATCGATCTTCTTGCGCAACATCTCGATCTCCTCCTCAATCTGGCGCGTGCGGCGCTCCATTTCCTTGAGCATAGTGTTGCCGGCAGAAGACTTGATGTTGAAGAATCCGAGATTGTTCTGATAAGTCTTGAGTTCCTGACGCTTGCGGTCAAGGTCGCGGAGAAGACGCTCGCGTTCACGTCCCAACTTGCCGTCATCGCCACCAATGGCATCTATCTGACTGCTGAAGTTCTTCATCCGCGCCCGGTTTTCCTTCATCTTGAAGTTGTCGTAAAGAGAATCCACCACGGAACGGTATTCTTCATAAACCGCGTCCTTATGCTTGAAAGGCACAAAGCCAATCGAATTCCATTTATCCTGAAGTTCCCTTACTTTGGCGACTCCCTCTTTACGGTCAAGATCGGAAGGAATCTCCTTCAAAGCGGCAATCACCTCACGTTTAGCCGCAAGATTCGCGTTCTGTTCCTGACGCTGCGAACTCGTCTCCTTCTTGCGCCGATCGAATATCACATCGCAGGCAGCGCGGAAACGCTTCCAAAGCGCATCTTTCAGCTTATGCGGCACCACGCCTGCATGCTTCCATTCTTCCTGAATCTTAAGCACCTCGGATATTGCCTTCTGCGTATCTTCCGAGTCAGCAAGAGCCTCAACCTTTACAATGAGAGCCTCCTTGCACTTCACGGCCTGGTCGTAGCTTTCGCGTAAAGAACGGTAATGCTCGTTGCGGCGGGAGAATATTTCATCGCAGGCAGCGCGGAAACGTGCGAAAAGCGTGTTGTTAACCTTGCGCGACGCAAATCCGGCCTCTTTCCATCTCTCCTGCAAAGCCTTCGCCTCATTGGCAGCCTGTTCCCATTCGGAATTGCGCGTGCATTCGCGCGCAGCTATGGCCTCGGCCTCCTCGCACAACTTGGTCTTTACAGCCTCCGCTTCCTGTTCAGAAGCCTTACGGGCCTCGAAGAAATCCTGATGGCGACGGAATACGACGGTTGCCGCCTCATTGAACTCTTTCCATATCTCATCACGGATTTCCTTGGCTACCGGCCCTACCTCACGCCACTGCTCCCTGAAATCCTGAAGCTTGCGAAGAGCGGCCACGACATCCTCTTCCGCCGCAAGATTCTTCACTTCCTCGATAAGGAGTCTTTTCTGCTCCAGATTCTTCTTGAAGTCGAGATCGCGGAGTTCCTTGTTCATCTTCAGGCGGTCGTAGAACTGCTCAACGGCTGCCTGGAAATTCTTCCACACTTCGTTTTCCTCGCTTTGCGGAATCTCCTTGATGGCTTTGAAGTCGGCCTGAAGCTGCTTGAATTCAGGAAATCGGAGGTTTATGTTGTCGATGTCCTCAGTGAGGTCTACGATTTTCTTTATGATGTCGCGCTTGTTCTCAAGGTTGGTAAGACGACGGGCCTCCTCTGCGGCCACATACTCCGAACGGCGTTCGCGGAAAGTCTTCGACAGATTGGAGAACTCCTCGTCCCATTCGTTAGGCGTGGACGAGAAGTCCTCAGGGTTGTTTCCGGCTTCGATGAACTCGGAAAGCTCACGCTCAGCATCCTTTTCCTTGAGGTCGCTATAAGCCTTGCGCATGCCATTCACTTCCCGATAGGCATCAAGACGGCCAACGGCAAGTATTTCCCTGAGAGCATTGACAAGTTCTTCTCTGTTCATAGAATGGAACGGTTTGAAATCACCGTTGCGTGAATCAGCGGCTTCGGCCATTTCCGTTGAAGGGGAACCGGTTTCAGCACACACCTCAAGACCGCCACATTGCGCGGCATCCTGTGCAGCATCTGCGGCTTCTGCAGCACTCATTGCAGGTGATTCCGTTTCGGCACACGCATCACCACAAAAGGATGCGGCTTCTTCTGTTTCACTCTCGATAACGACAGTCTCTTCCTGGACGGCTGCATCATCAGGCGCGGTCTGTCCAGAAGCGGTAGGGGTTACATTCTCCTCAAGGGGAGAAGTCTTGTCAAGCTCATTCATATTTTATCTGTTAACCGGACTGCAGACCGACTGGTTGCGGCGAGTCCGAACCGTTATTGGATTGCAAATTTAACAACAAGTTTTGTCTCTGACAACTTTTTCCTCCGAAACGTTTCATTTTTTCCGTTTTGAAACGGCGTTGCTTTTTCCGGCGCGCTCCGAAGGAACATTCCCGTTGTCCTGAGGATTCTTATGGTCAACCGCTTTCACCGGATTCCCTGAGACGACATTGGCAGAAAGCACGCGGATGTCTTCCAGAGGGCGGTCGGAACGGTCGGTGGCGGCATTCTGGATCTTTTCCACCACGTCCATACCCTCAAGCACCTGACCGAAGACAGTATACTGGCCGTCAAGATGCGGCGCGCCGCCCACCGTAGTATAATCGGCGACAATCTCAGGCGACAGCCCATCGGGCTTCACGCTTTCTTCGGTCTGCCTGATCAATTCCTGTCTCAACGCCTCCAGTCCCACAGAATCCTTTTCTGCCTGAAGCCGTCGGATTTCGTCCATATTCCGGCGCGTCAAATCCTGAAATCGGCTTTGAAGGCTGCGCTGCAGAATCTGTGATTCCATAGACTTGAGCTGGCCCTCGGTGAATTTCTTGCCTGTAACGATGTAGAACTGTGATGCAGAAGAGCGTCGTTCCGGATTGACCTGATCGCCGGTACGTGCCGCCGCAAGTGCGCCATAACGGTTGTAGTGTCGCGGATAGACTATTTCGGCAGGAACGGTATATCCCAAATCTCCCGACCCGAGCCTCTCTCCGGGCTTGGCGTTCTTCGATTGGGGGTCGCCTGTCTGAACCATAAAATCCTTTATGACACGATGGAACAGCACAGAGTCGTAAAAGTTCTCTGAAACGAGTTTCAGGAAATTGTCGCGATGGAGCGGCGTATCGTCAAAAAGCTTTACTTTTATGTCGCCCATCGAAGTTTTTATTTCCACCACCGGGCCTGGCTCCGAAGCCGCACTGACGGGCTGGACTGTCTTGGCATCTTTCATTTCTGTCGGCATGTCTTTTGATGAAACCCGCTTGCCCGGGCCTGTCTGCGCAATCACGGGAAGAGAGATGACGGCAAACAATGCCAAAGCAAGCAATTTGGTTAAGTTATTGTTCATTTTGTCTTGATTTTTTCAAATACCCGTAGGGAACACTCGCTTGTAGATGCGGCGGAAATTGTCGTCCTTCTCCCTGAGTTCCTCGGCGCGGTCATGATAGTCTGCTCCCCAAAGAGCCTCAAGCAACGACCCTATATACCTGTGTTCCCGGTCTTTCTCAATCGTCCCTTCAATCAGAGGCGCGAGCCACGGCTCGAACGCTTCGCGGTCTACCGCAGCCAGAAACCTTGCAGAAGAAGCGAGGAACTGCCCTGAAACGTCGGCCCGCAGCATATTTTCAACAAGAGCCGGCATAACTTCGCGGCACGTGCCGACGTGGTTGACTATGTAGTCGTAAGTAGCCATTCCGTCGGCATCATTTTCGAGATTTTTCAAATCTTCAGTCATACGTGTCTCCTTTAATCATGCAAAAATAGACAATTATCCTGAATCCCGCACTCTATTTTCATCGATTTCTTTCTTGTTCGCCAAATTTTAGTTAAATTTGCACCGTAAAACCGCAGCGACACGCAATCATCCGGAAAAATGACCGAAAAAGATTTCGTCATAGTGATAGGACGCCAATTCGGGAGCGGAGGCAGGGAGATAGGCCGACGCATTGCCGAGAAACTCGGTATACCCTATTTCGACAAGAACCTGCTTGCCGAAGCAGCCAAGGCTTTCGGATTTGACAAAGACGTGCTTGCCGATGCCGACGAAAAACGTCCGTCGTTCATTCGCACGTTCCTCGGCTCATCTTACGGCAACACCTCGGATTTCGGATGCTGGGGTTCGCTTAGCCCAGACGCGCTTTACGACGTGCAGTCGCGGGTCATAGGACGCATATGCCATGCGGGGCCATGCGTGATAGTGGGTAGAACAGCGGACTACATAGCCCGCGAGCTGACCAACCTGTTCAGCGTTTTCATACATTCGCCGGAAGCACACCGTGCCCGAAGAATCGTGATGCGCAACGACGCTGCCGACGAGGCCGAAGCCATCAGAATAGCAAAAAAGGCCGACAGCAAAAGAGAAAGCTACTACAACTACTATACCGGACGCCGTTGGGGCGCGGCATCCAACTATCATCTCTCACTCGACGCCTCAATGCTATCCATGGAAGAGACCGTGGATTTGATAATCAGTTTCTTGAAAGCACGGGCAGCTAAAATGTGAGTTTTTTGAGAAAGGCGATAAACCATTTTGCCTTGATAAGTATTTATTAAGATAAACAAAACCAATTTATCTTGATAAGTATTATGAAAGCAAAACCGTATTTTTTCACCTATCTCTTCTCGCTCGCCATCGGCGTGCTACTGCTTATATTCACCGGACGCACCAATCTGTTCTACTGGATGGTCGTGGCAATCGGTGCGCTCTTCATCCTGCCTTCGGCCGGTGCGATAATCGACGCCCTGATTCCTAAACGTGGAGCCCACGGGGAGAAAAAGCCCAAACCGTGGTATCTGACCATACTCGGAGTGGCAGGGCTGGTGTTCGGTGTGATTCTCATCTGTCTGCCGGGATTCTTCGCCTCGTACATCGTCTATACGCTCGGCGTGGTGCTTATCCTTTTCGGACTGGCGCAGCTCGTGTTCATGTCCGTGTCGGCATCCGCGTTCGGAATCAACCGATGGTTCTACGTGATGCCTTGGTTGACTTTGATAGCCGGCATAGCGGTGATTTTCTTGGGTCCCAAAGGGATTGAGAACATAGTAACGGTAATCACCGGCATATGCCTGATAGTGTATGCCATCAACGGGTTCATGCAGATGGGAGCCGCAAAAAGCAGGGAGAAAATCTCTCCGAGGACTGAAATCCAGAACTGAATCAACATAATCATGCAGAAGCGCGGTCTGTCGCTTGCCGCCACGTAGCGGCAAGAGGAAAGTCCGGGCAACACAGAGCAGCATATTTTCTAACGGAAAGCTGTCGGCGACGGCAGGGACAATGTAACAGAAAACGACCGCCCAAAAGCCCTGTGAGGCAGTGGGTAAGGGTGAAAAGGCGGGGTAAGAGCCCACCGCGAGGTTTGGAGACATTCCTTGGCGTACATCCTATGCGTTGCAAGGTCAAGTATACCGGCAGAACAAGGATTGCTCGTCCTTTGCCGGGGGGTAGACTGCTGAAGCCCGGCGGCAACGCCGCGGCTTAGATAAATGACAGACCGGCATGGCATCGAGACCGTGCCGACATAACCCGGCTTACAGCGCTTCTGCATTCCCATTGAAAGTCCGGCAAGCCATCGACGAGTTTCTGGCAAGCCGGACTTTCTTTTTCCGGGACTGTCGCGGTCCCCCATTACCTCCTTCCCTCTACTCAACGTTTAGAGCTTTTTAATAATAAATGTTGCCGACAGGGTCGTATGGCTTGAGACGGTTTTCGACATGTGACGAAGGAGTGTACTTTATGTACACGACTGAGGGACAGGGCGAAAAGCGGCCGAGACATACGGGACAAACGGTAATTTCATAATCACTCAATCTCTTGTCGGCTTTTGAAACAAATGCAAAAATACATCAACGATATTAAACAAACCACCTTCCATCGGTCATCCGCCGGCATATTTCCGCCTGCGCTTCGGTCGTTATGGAACCCCATAACTCCCTCACCACAAGCAAAAATCTGCTCGACGACTGACCGCCCTGACGGTAACATTTATTATTAAGAGGCTGTTTAAAAATGCTTGTTGACGCAGAGCCGGAAGATTTGTGATGTAT
>ERZ778515.328-NODE-328-length-41865-cov-5.875604_pt1 | contig 41865 bp, 38 predicted proteins | sample MGYA00510343_ERZ778515 | MGnify/ENA primary metagenome ERZ778515 (study PRJEB29527, sample SAMN07138965) | mouse gut metagenome | material: feces | host: mouse | place: China:Nanjing | collected 2016-01-25 ...
GCTTGAGAAAGAAAAAACAAAAAAAGCGCCGGTACGGCAGCAGGTTAACCTGCGCGTCAAGGCGCTGCGGGCAGGAAGATGGGATGTGGTGCGGCCTGTGAAGGAGTTAACCATAGAAGAAAGAATAGAGCGCTGTTTTGACAGGAGTATAATTTTGTGCCGCGAAACAGCGGCGGATTGTAATCTTGTATGGCAGGAAGCGCTGTCAGTGCTGCGCATATGGGAATACACAGGACAGGCGCGAAGAGGATATTTTGTGGAGGGCATGTCCGGCGCACAGTTTATCAGGGGAAAAGATTATCCTGCCGTGACGCGGCGACTGCAAAATCCGGAAAAGAAAATTGTCTGGATAAATGCTGCGGATCCGGCGCAATGCTTCGGAAAAGTGCTGCCGCATAAGGAGGGAAGAAGTTTTTTAAATGTGGCGGGCAGCGCGGTGGCATGCTGCGGTGGTCTTCCCGTTATGGTGATGGAACGGCAGGGAAAGACGCTGCGTGTATTTGACGAAAATGCTGTGGAGGAATGTCTAAGACTCTTTGCGGAGGAATATAAAGGCGGAAAAGTTTTTCCCATGCAAAAACGAATTGTGGTGAAAGAATATCCTGACACGGCAAAGGAAGCTTTGACAAAAGCGGGCTTTCTCAGGGAAATGCAGGATTATGTTCTTTATAAATAAAAAATGCAGCAGAAAAGCCGGCTCCTTTGTGAAGCCGGCTTTTTACTACTTTCGTTATGCTATGTCAATACCGTTAACTCTTTTTCTTATCCGTTTTGGACGGGTGAACCAAAAAGATACTGATGAGCAAAGCCACGATATAGAGAACAATCGTCAGGTAAAGCACATTCTGATAGCCCACCGGATTGATCTTGTTACCGTGGGAATCCGTGATAAAGTCGCCGGTACGGTTTACAATCAGATTGGCAATCTGGTTGCCGGTCAATCCTGCAAATGCCCATGCGGACAAGGTAATTCCGTGGATGGCGCTGATACTGCCCATGCCGTAGTGGTCGGAAAGCAGAGTAGGTACATTGGAGAAGCCGCCGCCGTAGCCTGCGTTTACAACAAAGATTAAGCCCAGCACAAGAATAGTCAAAGGGATGTCACCCTGTCCGTCCTTGATGCCGCCTGTTATCATTACCAATCCCGTAAAAGCAATGGAAAGGATAAAAATCAGCTTGTAAATCGTATTTCTGTCCTTCATTTTGTCCGCCCATGCGGAGAAGCCAAGACGTCCGCCTGCGTTAAAGACTGCGGATACAGTGGAAATTACGCCGACCATTCCGGCAAGACCAATACATTTTACAATCATCTTTTCTTGAGAAATCAGCGCAAGCCCGCAGGTGATGTTGATGTAGAACATCAGCCAGATACCGATGTAGTTTGTAATCGGCCTGCTCTTGATAACGGACATGATACCCTGTCCTTTTTCCTTTTTCTGCGGTTCATGCCAGCCTTCCGGTTTCTTTAACAGCAGATGACCTGTAAACATCATGACAAAGTAGACAGCCGCCAGAATGAAAAACATTTTATAGATACCGCTCTTCCCCAGATTGTCAAGCAGAGCCTGCATAATGGGGCTTGCGATTGCCTTTGCCGCACCGAAGCCTGCAACGGCAAGACCGGTGGCAAGACCTTTTCTGTCCTCAAACCAAAGCATAAGTGTTTTGACCGGAGAGAGGTAACCGGTGCCAAGACCGATACCCATGATAAAGCCATAGCACACATAGATACCGATTAATGCCAGAGGGCTTTTTTGGTGCAGCCCGCCGTAGTATATGAAAAATCCGGTACCCGCCATACCCAGCGCAAAGCAGATAGCGGCGATGAGGGAGGACTTGTGAATGTCTTTTTCTACTACATTTCCTAAAAACGCCGCCGACATGCCTAAAAAGAAAATGGCAAAGCTGAATGCCCATTCGGTTGCACCCTTTGAAAAACCGATATATTCAGCAATTTCCTGACTGAAAATGGACCAGCAGTATACAGTACCTATGCTGCAATGAAGTAAAAGCGCCGGAATTGCGGCACATATCCATTTGTTTTGTTTTTTACTCATTTTTCTACTTCCTTTCATTTGTATAGAAATATAACCGTTGTCATTCTACTCCTTATTGATAAAAAATTCAAGCTCTTTCATGCTTCCGCGAAAGACATTTAGGTCGATACAAGGTTCGTCTCCGGTGTAACCGGAAAGTTTTCCTGTATCGGAGTACTGCCAGAAGGTCCAATTACTTCCAACATCCAGACTGGGGGTATAATATATGTTCCGAATCCATAAAGGATAATCGTCAAAAATGCCCTTGATGTATCGGTCATACACGGAGTAAGTGGTGTAAATAATAGGTTTTGTATGATAGTGGGCTTCTAATAGGGAAAGAAATTCCTGTAAAGCAGCCGTCACCGCGTCCTTATCCGGCGGATCGCTTTCTTTATTGCCATAATATTCAACGTCAACTACCGGCGGGAGCTTTCCAAGAAGCGAGCCGACGGTTTCTATATAAAGGGAAGCCTGTGTGGAGGGCGCGCTGTCAAAGCTGAAAAAATGGTATGCGCCCGCAAGAATGGAGGTCTTTGAAACGTTTTCCCAGTTTCGGGCAAAACAGTCGTCAACATAACCGCTGCCCTCCGTCGCTTTGATAAAAGCAAAGGAAATATTCTGCGATTCTATTACGTTCCAGTCGATATCGCCTTGATAATGGGAAACATCCACGCCCCTTACAGGATAGGGTTTAATAAAAAAGTTGTTGAGATGTATTCTTTTTGTCAAAACAAGAATAGCTGACAACCCTGTCAGAAACAACAGGGCAGTCAGCATAAGCAATATTATTTTTTTATGGGGTCTTTTTGCCTCTCTCATTGCTGGTTCTGCTCAAAAAGAGATGCCAAAACGGACGTGGAATTGGTAATTTCCGCTACGGACTTTTCGATGTCGTTGTAAATAACAGCGGATTGAGAAGATAAATCCTGCATACTTTTTGCTACTACGGCAAAGCCGACGCCGGCTTCCCCGCTTCTTGCTGCTTCGATGCTTGCATTTAAGGAAAGCATTTTCTGCTTGTTGGCAATTGCCTTTAAGTGGCTGGTATTGTTGTTGATTGTCTGAATAATCTGGGTGGAATGTTGAATCTCCTGCTTTAAAACATCCAGCCGGCTGGTATTGTTGTATTTAAAATATTCCAAATTCACAAGTTGGTTTACAATAACGCCCAAAAGATTGGCGGCAGCGCGGATTCTCGCTTCCGTGCTGACAGGAACCTGACGGAGCGCTTCGATGTACTGCTCAGGGTCAATGCCAAGCTCCTTTGCCGTTGCGCGAAAGGACTCTTCCTCCGGCGGATTAGGCAGCACCTGTCCGCCGATGATAGCTCCCATTTTTTCACCGTCTACAATAATATCCACTGAAAAATCCATCAGTCCTGCGTGGCAGAAGTATGTACCGCTGCATTCATTGTCGCATTTGACACAGCGGCGGTTGCCCTCTGAAGAGCCTCGGGTATATTTCATACAAAAATCGGTAAAATTACTGCCCTCCGTCAGATATTCCCCGTGTATCCCGACTGCGATAGCGGCAAGACCGGTTGCATCAGAAAAATTGTCCTGAATTTCCTGCAGCTTTGACAGGTCCATAAAGTCCTTTAATTCCATGAATTCCTCCATTCCGAATCAGCCTTGGCATCGGGTTGACTCATTTTTTTCTAAACATTATTATACTGCAATGCAATGAAATTTACAATTTCAGATAGCTAAAATCCAGATAATTCTTTACATTGTTCTTTGATATCTGCGGAAATATCATACAGGTATAAAATGTCTGCTTCCATCTTATAGCCGCTTTTGTATTCTATCAGCCCTGCACCCTCTTTCCAGACAAAAGATTCATAAAAGCCAGATTCCCCATTTTCCTGTATATCACGGCGGCTGTAAGTAATGGTATCTTCCATCTTCTGAATAGAGATATAGGAGCCGCTTTCTCCTTCTGTTGGCGTAAGGGACATATCTTCTGTTTGACAGACAATATCACTGTTTGCTATTATTTTTTCATCTGTGTCGAAAGTTTCTGTCAGCAGTTTATCGTTGTTGTAGAAGGTTAGCAGCGCCCCTTCATAAAATGAGTAAGAGTATATTCGGTATATCTTGTCGGTCGTCACATAAAAGTAAATATAAAGTCTCTCTTCTGTCAGATAACCTACGGGAGCAACCGTAAGTTTGTAGAGGCTGCCATTCTTATAGGAGTTTATCTTATCAATATGTAAGGAAATTTCACCTTCTGCCAACGTTTCTAAATCATAATACTGCGCTCTTGCAAATAAATTTGTTTGTTCGTCCTTGTAAAAATACGGATTATTTTGCGCTGCGCTTGTCTGTTCGCTGTCAGTAGAAGTAAAAGGCAGGGAATTTGCTGTATCAGGAACGGCAGGAGAGCTGCAGCCTGCGATGTAAAATAAATAGAAAAATAAAAGGAGTAAAATAAATTTCTTCATAAAAAGCCTCCTGTTCCTAAACCTATTTTGCGTAAAAAAGAACAGCGCCGCGTATATAAAGGGCGGTGCAATCCTCAGAAGTATAATAATAATCTGCGACCCGACAGCGGAGCAGCTTTTCCGTATTGCGTTTTGTTTCTTCCGTCCATGGAAAAGGAATGCATTCCATTTCATAGCCGGACTGTGCCACTGCTTCTGCAAGTATTTCATTTGGGGAATCTACCTTTGCGGTGATTTCCATCCAGTCGGCGATGCCAAAGCCGCTTTCTCCTTCATAGGCAGGATATTCGCCGCCTTCCAGCCACCAGTCTTCGTCAAAAGGATGATAATTTAGATAAAAACCGGCGTCATAATTGTATTCGGCAGTATCGTAATAGTCCAAATCCGAAAAAGCCACCACTTTTGAGGCAAAGGCTTCTTCGTAGATTTTCAGATGAGTTGCTTCTGCATACATATCGATATAGCCGGTTGCTTCTTCCGTTCGTGCCGCATAGACCAAAAACAGACCGTTTTGATAATCGTTTACGTAGGTTATCATAGGACCCCAGTGAAAGCGGTAGTCTTCCACAGAATCTATTACAACCTGTCCCTCCCGATAGCCCAGACGATACCGGATGCCGCCTTTCCATGAAGAGGCGCACTGATAGTCTAAAGTGGGCAGCAGTACCGTGCCGTCGGATGCCACAATCTCTGTAAAGCCGGCACGAAAGCTATGGTTTTCGGATAAGAGGAAATAGCTGCCGTCCTCCTTTTGAGAGAAAATATAAAAAGAACCTTCGTTGTCATAATAGTTCTGCAGGGTTTCTACATAAAAAAACAATTCCTTCCTGCCGTCTCCTGTAATATCATAAGCCGTATAGTGCTTTATATGGAGCGGGGCAAGATTTTCTAAGGAAGCATCCGCAGGCGCCGCTGCCAGTAACATGGCGCTTAACAGTGCTGCCAATACAAAATGATTCATAATATGTCAAAATCCTTTCTCATATACCGGAAAAATAGAAACTGCTGCAGGTATCGCATAAGAAAAGTATAGCATGCCTCCAGTATATAGTATACGCTTTTTTACGGAAAAATCGGGTTTTCAAAAATAGGACGGACTGTTATAATAAGTAGGAAAAAGAGCCTGTAAAGACAGGTATGGAGTGCGGATATGGAAAAACGGATAAAAAGCTACAGAAAATATATGGACAGTCTAATAGAAGGGCTGCAGCAGGGCGGAAAACCGCAGGATATAGATGGGGAGGCATTGAAACAAGAGCATTTGACACAAATTTCTTTTTTCTGTCATGAGAGACTGATACACTTGATTGTAACCGTTACCTTTGCGCTGTTGGAAATGTTGTCTCTTATGCTGTCGGTATTTTCCGGAGAAATTTGCACGATGCTTCTGACAGTGGTAATTTTGATACTGCTGATACCTTATATCCGCCATTACTATATTTTAGAAAATGAAGTACAGAAAATGTATGGGCAGTATGACAGGCTAAATGAACTGCTGGGCTGTTCTTACTGCTTTGGCGGAGACGGGAAATGAACAAGGATTTAACAGAAGGAAATATTAACAGAAGACTGCTGGGCTTTGCGCTTCCGCTGATGGCGGGGAATCTTTTACAGCAGTTTTATAATATTGCGGATACTTGGGTAGTGGGCAGGTTTTTGGGACCGAAAGCATTGGCGGCGGTGGGTTCTTCTTATACGCTTATGGTTTTTCTGACTTCCGTCTTTTCGGGTCTGTGTATGGGAAGCGGCGTTGCGTTTTCCATTTATTTTGGAAAGAAAGATTTTGAACGGCTGAAATCAGCAATTTTTCTTTCTTTTTCCTTTATTGGAGCGGTTACGCTGCTGTTAAATGGTGTGCTGTTTCCCGGGCTGAATGGGATTATCCGCCTTTTGCGGGTTCCTGATGACACCATACCTTTTATGAAAACATATCTTTTTATTATTTTTATGGGGCTGACGGCATCCTTTTTATACAATTATTTTGCCTGCCTGCTTCGTGCCGTCGGAAATTCGCTGGCGCCTCTTTTGTTTCTGGGTGTTTCCGTAGTGTTAAACATTGGGCTGGATTTTGTGTTTGTGCTGGTATTGAAGCGGGGTGTAGGAGGTGCGGCAATAGCGACAGTTATGTCACAATTTGTTGCGGCGGGAGGTATTTTGCTGTATACCCTTTTAAAATTCTCAGATATCCGTCCTAAAAAGAGACATATGCGCTGGAATGGAAGGATATTTGGCGAGCTGATAAGCCTTTCTTCACTCACTTGTATCCAGCAGTCGGTTATGAATCTTGGTATTCTGATGGTGCAGGGTTTGATTAACAGCTTTGGAAGCGTGGTGATGGCGGGTTATGCGGCAGCGGTTAAGATAGATTCCTTTGCTTATATGCCGGTGCAGGATTTTGGAAATGCTTTTTCTACTTTTATCGCACAGAATTATGGAGCCGGCAAGTCGGAGCGTATACGAAAAGGGATTCGCAGCGCATCTTTTGCCGTCGTCTGTTTTTGTGTGGCGGCGGGCGCGATAGTCTGTGTTTTGGCAGAGCCGCTTATGGAGATTTTTGTTGATGCGGCAGATACAAAAATCATTGCTGCCGGTGTGAACTATCTGCGTACGGTAGCTTCCTGCTATATCGGCATTGGATTCTTATTTCTGTTTTACGGATTTTATCGTGCGATTCACCGCCCGGGCTTTTCTGTGGTACTTACCGTATTTTCTTTGGGAACCCGCGTGATACTGGCATATCTTTTATCTGCAATTCCTCAGGTAGGCGTAAGCGGTATCTGGCTGGCAATTCCTATCGGCTGGTTTTTGGCAGATTTGGCGGGTATCATTGGCTTCGTCTTTTTCAGACGCAGGAACAGACTGTTTTGACGCGCGGGTATGACGAAGTTTTTGGTAATCTGCCTGGAGAGATACTTGATAGCGGTTGAATTCAAAAGCAAGGCGTGGTATGATGATGAATGTGGTTAATTGATTTTGAGACAGGTGCAGCCGGTTAGGAAAACGATAAATGAGTAAGATGCATTCGAGGCTTGATAAGGCGCTTGATTGGACTAACAAATATAAAAATGTAGTGTTTTTGGCGGTATGTATGGTGATACATTTAGCATACATGATAGTTTTTCGTGTGCTGGGTGTCTCTTTGCTGGCGTATCTCAATTTCTTTAGCAGTAGTTTTTATTTTTATTTCCTTTTTCTCAAAAAAGATACTTCTGAGACAGCCATGTTAGCCAGCTATTTTGAGATTTTATTGTTTTCCACGTTGAGCGAGCTGGCTTTGGGACGTGATTACGGATTTTATCTGTATATTATCGGTATGTCTGCGACAGTGTTTTATCTGGTTCCTTCCTATAAAAACAAGCGTTTTTTCTATCAGATTATCGGTATTGTGCTGACGCTTGTTTTAGAGGGAGTCGTTATTATGACCGATATTGGAATCCCTTATATGCAGGAAATTTTGGCGCCTTACCAGCCGGTTGTTTATCTGATAAATATTGCTATTACGGCGACGATTGTAATGGCGGCAGCGTTTTTCTATGCCAGAGAATTGGAAAAGGTATGGGAAACCCTGCGCTACAATATGAACCACGATGTATTGACGGGACTTTATAACCGGCGTTTTTTTGAGCAGCAGATTGAGCAGATTCGGGAGCAGGAAAAAAGTCCGTTTGTGATTACCATGCTGGATATAGATTTTTTTAAAAAGGTAAATGATACTTACGGACATGAGGCGGGGGATGAAGTGCTTGTGCAGGTATCTTCCTGCCTAAAGGAAGCTGCCGGAAAAGAAAATCTGGCTGTGCGGTGGGGCGGCGAAGAGTTTATTATCTATTTTTCCAACACGACTGCGGACCGGATATATCCGCAGATGGAAGAGCTGAGAAAACAGATAGAAGATATGGTAGTAGAGGTAGCGGGAAAAGAAATTCAGGTTACGATTACGAGCGGCGTTGCCATCGGTCTGCCGGACAGTAATTATGAAAAAGTAATTCACAACGCAGATGAAAAGCTCTATCTGGGAAAACGGCGGGGCCGGAATCAGGTTGTTGTGTAGATAAAAATGAAATCAGGAGGCAAAGGAAATGGGATTGTTTTCAAAAAAACCGAAAGAACTGGTATACGATGCTGCGGAATGCCAGAAAAACAAAGCCCGTATGCGGGAAATGTTTAATGAGGCGGTTGCGGATGGCGACAGCTATGAGATTCTCCGCGCGACTGAGACCAGCTCTAAGTTTGAACATGGTTTTGTATTTGACACCAATACCACAACTTATTACTATTACATTCTTGGTTACCGAAAAAGTGACGGCAATGTTGTAATGGTACAGATGAACCGCGATTTGAGCCAGCACAGCGAGGCGCTTTACATAGAGATGGACGCGGTTGTGAGAGTATCTTACTACCCTAAACTGGAGCAGGCATGTCTTATTTACAAGAAGGGCTACGGCTCCTACGGTGAGATTTTAAATATTTACGATACCGGAAGCAAAACCGTCGCCGGCATAGCGAATATTGTGCAGAAGGAAGAGAGAGAAGGCTTTCTTGATTTTCTGGAAGATTTGCGCAGCCGTCTGGAGCAGGCAGGTCATAAACAGGAAAAGTGGAAACGCTGATAGTATTCTGTCGAACCGTTGTTTTGACAGTTAGAAAACCCCGCAGTCTTTGTGTTTGTTGCAGAGGCTGCGGGGTTTTTGCGCAGATAAGAGTATAGAAATTTTTCAAATACATATGCTAATACTACAAGTTTATAAAAACTTTAGCACTCAACACTTGACAGTGCTAACAATGCGTGTTATATTACAGATATAACAAATAGAAAAGCCGCATGAGAGGCGGTCAAAGAAATGGAGGAATGATTTATGATGCTGCCTAGTATTTTTGGTAAAGATTTATTTAACGAGATGATGAACACGTCCTTCGAGGATGACTTTTTTGGAAATCACAGCCTGCCGTATGGCAATCATGCAAAGGGCTTTATGAAGACCGATATTAAAGAGGGTAAGGACGGATATGAGGTGCATATCGACCTTCCCGGTTTTAAGAAGGAAGACATCAATGCACAGCTTGAGAACGGGTACTTGACCGTAACTGCTTCCCAGAATACTGATAAGGAAGAGCAGGATGAGGAAGGCAGGTATATTCGCAGAGAACGTTATGTGGGCAACTGCTCCAGAAGTTTCTATGTGGGTGAAGGCGTGACACAGGAGGACATTCACGCAAAATATGAGAATGGAATCTTAAGTCTGACGGTCCCTAAAAAGGATGCAGAAAAAATAGAAGCGCGGAAGTATATCGCTATTGAGGGATAATCATTCATTATCATAAATAGTCTTGCAAAGAAGCAGGCGTCCAAAGTTATATCAGGGGGCGCCTGTTTCTTTGTTCATATAATAAAAGACTTGCAAAGCGCGGGTCCGCTGTCATGAACAATAAAAATTCACGGAGAATTCGATATAAAGATTGCAAGTCAGCCGGTTTCGTAATAAGATAAAAGAAGCAGGGCTGAGTAAAAAAGCGTATTCAGCTACAGATAAGCGGCAATACAAAGTTTGTGAAGTATACGCTGTATTGCTTACGCGCGCCGCAGCGCGCAGATAGGAATCCTTATGAAATTTAAAGACATGCCTTACGAGAGAGTCGACTTTAAGAAAGTTGAAAAAGAAATGCAGCAGCTTATGGCGGAGTTTGACGCTGCAAAAAGCGGGGAGGAGCAGTTTGCAGTACATCAGAAATACTATGAGCTGACAGACCGTGTTTATACCATGATGACGATTGCAAACATTCGTCATGATGTGGACACAACGGATAGTTTCTATGATGCGGAGCAGACCTATTACGATGAGCAGGGACCGGTATTTACCAATCTGGTGGTTGCGTATCAGAGAAAAATGTACGAGTCGCCTTACCGTGCGTATTTAGAGGAGAAAATCGGACCGGTTGCCTTTAAAAATATGGAACTGAGTCTGAAATCCTTTGACGAAAAGCTGATTCCGCTGCAGCAGGAAGAAAATGCCTTGACGACGGAGTATGACAAATTGATTGCCGGCGCCAAGATAGACTGGGAGGGCGATACCTTAAACCTTTCCCTGATGCGCCCGTATTTAATCAGCGTGGACAGAAGCGTGCGTGCAAAGGCGTGGGACAAGGTGGCAGAGTTCTTCGAAGAAAATGAAGAAAAGCTGGACGAAATTTATGATAAGCTGGTAAAGAACAGAGATGCACAGGCAAAAGAAATGGGCTATCAGAACTATCTGGAGCTGGGTTACTATCGTATGCAGCGCAACTGCTACGGACAGGCAGATGTGGAGAGCTTCAGAAAGCAGATTAAAGAGGATTTTGTTCCTTTTGCAGAGAAGCTGCATGAGCGCAGAAGGCAGAGACTGGGCATTGACAAGCTTTCCTTCATCGATGAGGGGGTATACTTTGTGAATGGCAATCCGAAGCCTGTTGGCACGCCGGAGGAAATCATGCGCAACGGGCAGAAGATGTATGAAGAGCTTTCTCCCGAGACAAAGGAATTCTTTGACTTTATGATGGAAAATGAGCTCTTCGATGTTTTGGGACGCAAGACCAAGAAGGCGGGCGGTTATATGACATACCTGCCGGTTTATCATGCACCGTTCATTTTTGCAAACTTTAACGGTACGGACGGCGATATCAATGTAATTACCCACGAGTGCGGACATGCGTTCCAAGGCTATATTTCCGGCAAGGACCCCATTCGGGAGCACAGCGATATTACCATGGAAACGGCAGAGATTCATTCCATGTCCATGGAATTTTTTACGGAAAAGTGGATGGAGCTTTTCTTTGGCGAGCGGGCAGACGATTACCGCGCTATGCATTTAGAGGATGCGGCAGCGTTTATCCCCTATGGCTGTATGGTGGATGAGTTCCAGCATATAGTCTATGAAAATCCGCAGATGACGCCGGCAGAACGGAAAGCGGCCTGGCGGAAGCTGGAACAGGAATATAAGCCGCATTTGGATTATGGCAGTTGTAAGTTTTTTGCAGAGGGCGGTTATTGGCAGAGGCAGCTTCATATTTATGATTATCCGCTGTATTATATCGACTATTGCATTGCGCAGACCTGTGCTATGGAGTATAAGGTGATGATGGACGAAGACCCGAAAGCGGCGTGGGAGAGTTACTTAAAGCTCTGTACGCTTTCCGCCAGTGATTTCTTTACCAATCTGGTGGATATGGTTGGTCTTGAAAATCCTTTTAAAGAGGGCTGCATCAAGGAAATTGTAAAGAAGCTGGAAGAAAAGATAAAGTAAAAAAGAAAAAGGATATTAGGAAAACTTAAGAAAACTGCTGCGGTACACAAGAATAGTGCCGCAGCAGTTTTTGGCTGTTTACTCTTTTCTGGGCTGTCCGTAGTACAGAATACCCAACGCCCCCGGACCGGCGTGAGTGCCGATGCTGGGGCTGATATCATTGATAATGATGTCTTGAAACTGCGTCTGTTCCTTTACCAGCTCTGCAACGACCTGTGCATCCTCTAGGCAGTTGCCATGCACGATGCCTACGGGCAGGGAATAATCGGTATTTTCTTCCAAGGTTGCTTTCATTTTCTCTACCAGCGCGTGCAGGGATTTTTTTCTGCCGCGCACAGTGCCCGCGGTGGAAAGGGTTCCGGCAGCACTGATATAAAGCAGAGGCTTCAAGTTCAGGGCGCTTCCTACGATAGCCGAGGTTTTGCTGATTCTGCCGCCCCTCTGCAAATGGAACAAATCGTCCACGGTAAATTGTACGTTAATGTGATGTTTAAATTCTTCTATGGATTCTACTACTTCCTCATAGGAATTGCCTTTGTCTTTTAATGCATTGGCGCGGATTACCATAAGAGATTCGGCAAGTGATACATTTAGGGAATCGATTACGGTAATTTTCGCATCGGTGTATTCTTCCAAAAGTTCTTTGGCAACCATACATACATTGTTATAGCTTCCGCTGAGGGCGGAGGAAAAGGCAATGTGTATAATATCATACTCTTTGTCCAAAAGGGCACGGAATTTTTCTTCGATTACGGCGGGGTTGTTTGCTTGAGAACTGGGAAGCTCGCCATTTTTCATACGTTCATAAAACTCTGCGGGCGGCATATGAAGCTCGTCGCCGTAAACAGTATCTCCAAAGGAATAATACTGAGGAATAACGGTAGTATTCAATTTTTCAATGTATTCCTGTGGAAGGTCGGAATCAGAATCGGTCGTAATACAATACTTTCTCATAGTGTTCCTCCATATCAAAGATTCATTTTGCCTGACGAAAGAATTACCACGCGCGAAGCGCGGCAGACGCACAACGGCTGGATTCTTGTGTGTATTATAGCATAGAAATGATAAATAGAAAATATAAATTTGCACATTGACAGAGTGGTTTACTCATGATAAACTAAAGGCACAAAAGGTTTATTGCAAATAAACCAAGAAGCGCGCATAAAACCCAATGGGGAGAGGTAATTGCGAAAGCAAAAAAGGAGAGGGATATGAAAGAGATAAAATTAGCAGAGGTAGAATTACAGTTTGCAGAATTGATTTGGGAGTCGGAGCCGATTTCTTCCGGAGAATTGGTGAAGCTCTGTGAAAAAGAGTTGAACTGGAAAAAGTCGACTACCTATACGGTGCTGCGCAAGCTCTGCCAGCGGAAGGTTTTGCAAAATGAGGACTCCATGGTGACAGCGCTGGTGAAAAGGGACGAGTATTTTGCGATTCAGAGCGAGCAGTTTGTAAAAAATACCTTTCAAGGCTCCCTGCCGGGCTTTCTGTCTGCCTTTATGAGCCGCCACAAGCTGAACGAAAAGCAGATTTCGGAGATTGAAGAGATGATAGAAGCATACAGAAAGGGGAAGAGGGACGTATGATAAAAGAGATTTTACAGTGGTTGTTTATCTTGCAGCTGCAAGTCAGTATTATGGCAGCGGTAATCTTTGTGCTGCGCATGGTGCTTAAAAAAGCGCCTCGGATATATTCTTATTTGTTATGGCTTTTTCTCTTTGTCCGCCTGCTTTGTCCTATAACGCTGGAAAGTCCTGTCAGCATGATACCGGCGGGAGAACAGCTTATGGAAGCGGGAGCAGAAACCTTGCAGAATTTTCCGCTGCCTGTGGGAGGAGAAGCAGAGAATGCACAAATTTTTGCAAATGGAAATAAGCCGCAAAATCCGGATTTAGGAGAAAAGCAGCCTGCCGGTGTAGACTATCAGATTTTGTCTGAGCATATTGCGCCCAAGCCGGAGCAAAATGTGCAGACAAAGCGGAATATCGGAACGATACTGCCTATGGCAGCAGTTATTATTTGGGTAGGCGGGGCAGCCGCGCTTATGCTTTATAATCTGATAACCTTAAAACGGTTAAAGCGCAGTTTGGCTTCGGCAAAGAAACAGGAGGGCGGGTATTTTATTAGCACGGCGATTGAAACGCCTTTTGTGCTTGGCATTTTTTCGCCTAAGATTTATTTGCCGGAGGGTATTTGCGGCAATGAACTATCCTATATTCTGGCGCATGAAAAGACGCATCTGCTTAGAAAGGATTATCTGATTAAGCCGCTCTGCCTGTTTTTAACCTGCCTTTACTGGTTTAATCCCTTTGTCTGGGCAGCCTTCTTTCTCATGGGAAAGGATATGGAAATGTCCTGCGACGAGCATGTTTTAAACAGGCTCGGGGAAGATATTAAGGCGGACTATTCCGAATCCCTGCTGCAGTTTGCTTCAGGACGTAAGTACATTGCAGTACCCCTTGCTTTTGGGGAAAATGGAGTGAAGGAAAGAGTTCGCAATGTGCTCCGTTTTAAAAAAGCAAAGCTGTGGATTTCTGCAGCGGCAATTTTACTCTGTATTGCGGCGGGCGTTCTGCTTTTGACAACCAGACAAGGCAGAGAACCGGATTTGCGCGTGTCAGGACAGGAAGATACAAATAAGCCTGACGGAGCAAACACGCCTGCAGGCGCAGGAGAGCTTGATGAAACCGAAAAAGAGCCGGCATCATTTTTGCCGGAGGAAATGATAGAGGCGCCCGTGCCCACGGCAAAGGTGGAGGGTGATTTGTATACCGCCGTAAGCAGATGGGCTTCAGAGTATGCAGATGGAGAAGCGGATATTCCCTACGCGCCGGATGTATTTTATCTGGCAAAGCCTTCGGAGCAAGTGTTAATTTATTATGAAAAATGGAGCAACGCCCCTGAGATTACCATTTTGATAGAAGTGCTCTCTTATACGGAGACAGAGGACGGCTATCAGCTTAAGAGGGACGGTTTTCAGCTTTGCGATTCTATCGCCTCAAAGGAAGCGTTTGAAAAAGTGTACTGTCCGCTCGGCGAGCAGAACCCTTATCTTTTTACAGGAACCTTTGTGGAAATCATTGTGGAGAGAATGGCACTTCACGACGGAAGTGTAAGCGACTTTCAACTTCCTTTGACAGCGGCAGCGCGGGCGCTTCACTTGGGAGAAGGACAGGGAGAAATCAGTTTTGTAAATGAAGAGGAAACGATTGCGGTCTGCCGTTATACGTTTCATGAGGATGGCTCTGTGGTAGAGATACCGCTTCATATGGGAGAGTTTTCTTATCCTGTCTGGACGGTGGGTGATGTAGGGAACAGTGAGGATTTTGCGAGACAGGAGAGAATTGCTTCCGTAGAATATGGAGGCGAAAGTTACTGCTTTTATCCTACCGGTTTTTATAAGGTGCTGCCGGACGGTTCCTTAAAATGTCTGTATGCAGGATATGTCAGTATAAGCGCCTATGAAACGGCGGTTGTCTCCAACGGATCGGCATACTTTAAAATTGACTTGCTGCATACGCCGTACTCCTTGGATTACATGGAAAATGCCGTGATAGAAGTGAATCTGGCAACCGAAGAGTGGCGGCTTGTCTATGCAGATGAAGATTGTCTGGGAGAGGCGGTACATCTGCGGGAAAATGGAATGGATTCGGTGCAGCTTCAGGCGGCGGAGGAATACGTAAGAACGCTTGCCGTACAGAAAGCACAGGAAGAAAAGAGAGAATCTGTGTCCCTGCGGCAGCCTATTACCGGTATACTATACGATATTCCTTTGTCAGAGCAGGATGATTATGGCTGTAAAGCCTCCTTTGACTTGAATTTGGACGGTAATATGGATGAGATAAAGCTGGCTGCAATAAACAGCGGGGAGGGACAGTATCTGCTGATGATAAATGACAGTGCCGCCCAATTTTATGCGGATAATTTATTTTATGACAGGCTTCAGGTAATCAGCTTTGACGGGAAGGAACAACTTTTGCTTCTTTATGACGATGGACCCAGCGGAGCTCCTAAGACAACAGCCTATCGTTACCGCGGCGGTCTCATCAGGGAAATGGGCTCCATTCCCTGTGAAATGGGAAGCTGCACTATCAGCGAGGAGGGCGAAATAAGGGGTTCCTATCGGTTTGATGTGATACAGTCAGAGTGGGCGGCGGTAACGTGGGTATACACGGAGGAAGGCTTTGTCATAAAAGAACAGCCCTATTATGACTATTTTTATGATACGGATTTGACGTTGTTGGTGAATCTGCCTGTTCACAGTGAAATGTCGCTGGAATCAGAGAAGACGGTACTTGCGCCCCAAAAGGTAAGGCTTCTTCATACAGATATGGAGCATTGGTTTTATGTGGAAGGTGAAAACGGAGAAGGCGGCTGGTTTTATGTAGAAGAAAGGTTTGGCATGGTGCCGGAGGCGGAGGTCAATGTATCTGCGGTTTTTGAGGGATTAAGCTATGCAGGTTAATATTTGGCGGAAATACTTTGCTTTTTCGGTGTGAAAATAGTAAGATAAGAGCATAAACACAAAGGCAAGGAGTCGGGTTTTAAATGCTGACAGAACAACGGTTTGAGGAAATATTAAAACTGCTTTCGGAAAAAGGAACCATTACCGTGCAGGAATTAAAAGAAAAGCTTTCCGCATCGGAGTCCACAATCCGCAGGGACTTGACGGTGCTGCATGACAATGGAAAGCTGACAAAAGTATTCGGGGGCGCTGTGGCAATTCATTCCCATATGCACACAAAGGACATTCAGGTGTCGGCACGGGAAAATGTCAACCGCGAGGAAAAAATCCGCATTGCACGTTATGCGGCTTCCCTGATTGCGGCAGAAGATTTTGTGTATCTGGATGCAGGTACTACGACGGGTTTTATGATTGATTATATAGAAGAAAAGCAGGCTGTCTATGTGACAAACGGCGTTAGTCATGCCAAAAAGCTTGCCGCAATGGGATTTCGGGTGATTCTGATAGGAGGAGAGCTGAAAGCGTCTACGGAGGCAGTCATAGGAAGCACGGCTGTAGCCATGCTGCAAAAGTATCATTTTACCATCGGTTTCTGGGGAGCCAACGGTATTAGCAGAAAGAGCGGATTTACCACGCCGGATAATGATGAGGCCATGGTAAAGCAAGTTTCCATGGAACATACGGACAAAAAATATATGCTTTGCGACCACGATAAGTTTAATCAGGTGAGCACGGTATCCTTTGCGGCGTTTGGCGATGCCGTCATTGTGACGGATAAGGTGGAAGGAAGCGAATTTAAGGAAATGAAAAGTATAATTGTAGTGGAAGAATGAAATTTGTGTTTTTGAAAGCAATAAAAGAAAGAAGAAACAGGCATACTTTGAAAAGAGTGTGCCTGTTTCTTTGACTGAATTTGACCGAGTTTTGTTGAATATGCACAAATTTAAATGGAAAAGAATGTGCATTAGGCGGATTGTAAAAAAATAAATATCATTATATAATGGCATTACAAAATCAAATTCGGTCACAAACAATCATATTCAATCAAAAGGAGGTGAAAGAAATGATATATACCATTACTTTTAATCCGGCACTTGATTATATTGTATCGGTGAAGGACTTTCAGATGGGTCTTACAAATCGTACGGACGAAGAAACGCTGCTTCCCGGCGGAAAGGGAATTAATGTATCCATTGTGTTGAAGAATCTGGGCGTGGAAAATACGGCGCTGGGATTTACGGCAGGTTTTACAGGCAGGGAAATCCGTAAGCGGCTGGAGGAAATCGGATGCCGCACCGAGTTTATAGAAATACCGAAGGGATTTTCCCGTATCAACGTAAAGCTGAAAAATGTGGAGGGCACGGAAATCAACGGCAAAGGACCTGATATTGACAAAGAAAGCCTGAAAAAACTGCTTGACAGGCTGGTGTGTCTGCAGAAAGGAGACGTGCTGGTTCTGGCGGGCAGTATACCGGCTTCCCTGCCGGATTCCATTTATCAGGAGATTTGTGAAATGCTTTCCGGACGGGGAATTACCATAGTGGTGGATGCGACGAAAGAGCTTCTTGTGAAGGTACTGCCTTTCGCACCTTTCCTGATAAAGCCGAATAATCATGAGCTGGGCGAAATTTTTGGCGTATCTCTGCAAACGGCGGACGAAGTGATTCCTTATGCGCAGAAGCTGCGCGGGATGGGAGCGGCAAACGTGCTGGTATCCATGGCTGGCGAGGGAGCGGTGCTGGCGGCGGCGGACGGAAAAGTATACAGACAGAGGGCGCCGAAGGGCAGACTTATCAATGCTGTCGGTGCGGGAGACTCCATGGTGGCAGGTTTTCTTGCCGGCTGGTTTCAAACAAGAAATTATGAAAAGGCATTTCAGATGGGAGTCGCGACAGGCAGCGCAAGTGCGTTTTCTGAGCTCTTGGCAACAAAAAAAGAGGTAGAAGAACTGCTTATGCAAATGCGTGCCAAAAGGCACAGATAGGAGCGATATGAAGATTACAGACTTATTAAAAAAGGAAAGTATTGAATTACATGCGGCGCCTGTGGGAAAAGATGAGGCGCTTAGGCAGGCAGTTTCCCTGATGGAGAAGAGCGGCAATATTAGGGATAGGGAGAGTTACGAAAAACAGGTATTTGCGAGGGAAGAGGAAGGAACAACCGGCATCGGCGAGGGAATTGCAATACCGCATGGGAAATGTGAAGCGGTGACTGCTCCGGGGCTTGCCGCCATGGTGATTCCCGACGGAGTGGAATTTGATTCTCTTGATGGGGAACCGGTTCATCTGCTGTTTCTCATTGCGGCTCCCAATACAAAGGACAATGTACATCTGGATGTGCTGAGCCGATTGTCTGTGCTTTTGATGGACGAGAAATTTGCAGATGATTTGAAACATGCGGGGACAGCAGAAGAATTTCTGGAAATTATAAATTGTGTGGAGGCAAAGCGTATAGAGGAAGAGGCAGAAAAAGAAGCGAAGGATAAAGAGAAGAGTGCGGCGGCAGATGCGAAGAATGATGCAGCTTCTACAGAGAACGGGGATGTTTCACCTGTGTGCAGAATCCTTGCGGTTACGGCATGTCCCACGGGTATTGCACATACGTACATGGCAGCGGAAAGTCTGGAAAAGGCGGCAAAGGCAAGAAACTGCTTTGTCAAAGTGGAAACGAGAGGTTCTGCAGGTGCAAAGAATGTGTTGACGGCAAAGGAGATTGCGGAAGCGGACTGTATTATTGTGGCGGCGGATACTAAGGTTCCCATGGAGCGCTTTGCTGGAAAAAAGGTGATTGTGTGTCAGGTATCGGATGGTATTGGCAAGGCGGATAAGCTGGTGGAAAGAGCAATAAACGGCGATGTTTCCATATACAAGGCCGGACAGACGGCTTCGGAAAGCGATACGGCAAACGATAAGGGCAGCGTCGGACATCAGATATACATGCATCTGATGAATGGCGTGTCTCATATGCTTCCTTTTGTTGTGGGCGGCGGTATTTTGATTGCCATAGCATTTCTCTTAGACTCCATCGGTGTGGATATGGCAAGCCTTTCTGCAGAGGAAAGAGGCAATTTCGGTACGATTACGCCGGCGGCGGCAGTGTTTAAAAATATAGGAGGACTGGCATTTGGCTTTATGCTTCCGATTCTGGCGGGTTATATCGCCATGAGCATTGCGGACCGTCCCGGACTTGCGGCAGGCTTCATCGGCGGAGCGATTGCAGCAAACGGAAAGTCAGGTTTTTTGGGCGCGTTGGCAGCAGGCTTTATTGCAGGCTATTTGGTGCTGCTGTTGAAAAAGCTCTTTGAAAAATTGCCGAAAGCAATTGAAAAATTATCACCGGTACTTTTGTTCCCGCTCTTTGGTATTCTGTTTGTAGGGCTGATTATGATTTTTGTGGTGGAGCCGCCTATCGGCGCACTGAATACGGCGCTGAATGATGCACTTGCCGGCATGGGAAGCACAAGTAAACTGGTGTTGGGCGCAGTGCTCGCAGGCATGATGGCAATTGATATGGGCGGACCGTTTAACAAAGCAGCGTATGTATTTGGCACGGCATCTATCATTGAAGGCAATTATGCAGTTATGGCGGCGGTTATGATTGGCGGCATGGTGCCTCCCTGTGCGATTGCATTGGCAACCCTGTTGTTTAAGAATAAATTTACCAAGGCAGAGAGAGAGTCCGGACCGACCAACTTTATTATGGGTCTTGCTTTTATTACGGAAGGTGCGATACCTTTTGCGGCGTCAGACCCGTTGCGCGTGATTCCCTCCTGTATCATAGGCTCGGCTGCTGCCGGTGCGCTGTCCATGGCATTTGGCTGTACTTTAATGGCGCCGCACGGCGGAATCTTTGTCTTTCCGGTAGTAGAACATGCGCTTATGTATCTGGTGGCATTGGCAGTCGGTACCGTTATCAGTGCGCTGCTTTTGGGTGTATTAAAGAAAAAGGTGAAGTAAAAGCGTAAAATAAAAAGCTTAAAGCAGAAAAAATAATAGTGAGAAGAGAAAGGAAATAAAGTATGAAAGAATACAAATATGTCATTACAGACCCTGAAGGAATCCATGCAAGACCGGCGGGCGAACTGATTAAACTTCTCAAAGAATTTGAATCCGCAATTACCATAGAAAAAGACGGAAAGAGTGCTGACGCAAAGAGAATCTTTGGCGTCATGGGTCTGGCGGTAAAGCAGGGACAGGAAATTACCATGAGAGCAGAAGGAGCCGACGAGGATACGGCAATTCAGAAAATAGAGGCATTTTTAAAAGCCAATTTGTAAAAAAGCCGGAGATATTTAGCAACCGGGACGGCTTAGGGAAGCAAAAAGCGGGGAAGAAAAAGGGAAGGGAGTGGGCGATATGCTGACATTTCAGGGAAAAAGCGTAATAAACGGAGTTGCCATCGGAAAGCTTTATCTATATAAAAAAGGTGAGCAGCAGGTAAAGCGTGAAAAAATAGAAGATACGGATGGGGAGCTGGCGCGTTTTCAGAAAGCGCAGCAGGAAGCAATCCGGCAGCTTCAGGATTTGTATGAAGGCTCCGTGCAGTCGATTGGAGAGGCAAGTGCGGCAATTTTTGAAATTCATCAAATGATGCTGCAGGACGACGGTTTTGTAGAGGCGATTGAAAATATGATACGGAGTCAGTCCGTCAATGCGGAATATGCGGTTGCTGCCACCTCTGATAATTTCTATAAAATGTTTTCGGACATGGAAGACGATTACATGCGGGAGCGGGCTGCGGACGTGAAAGATATTTCGGAGCGGGTGCTTACGATTTTAAATGGTAAAAGCACAGGGGCGGAAATGCTTTCCGAGCCGGTCATTATTGTGGCAGACGACCTTGCGCCCAGTGAAACCGTGCAGCTTGACAAAGATAAGGTGCTGGCATTTGTGACAGTACATGGTTCCCTCAATTCCCATACTGCCATTTTAGCAAAAACCATGAACATCCCCGCGCTTATTGGTACGCCCATACCCCTTGATGATACCATGAACGGAAAGCTGGCGGTTATCGACGGTGCAAAAGGCATTCTTTACGTAGAACCGGAGGAGGCAGTCCTTGCACAGATGCAGGAGCGTAAAAAGGAGCAGGAAGAACAGAGGGCACTTTTACTCACGCTTCGGGGCAAAGAAAACATCACTCTGGACGGCAGGAAAATCAGGCTGTATGCCAATATTGGAAACAGTAAGGATTTGGCGATGGTGCTCCAGAATGATGCTAGCGGAATCGGGCTGTTCAGAAGCGAGTTTCTGTATTTGGAAAAGGAGGATTATCCGACGGAGGAAGAACAGTTTGCGGTCTATAAAACCGTTGCGGAAACCATGGCGGGAAAGAAGGTTATTATCCGCACGCTGGATATAGGGGCAGACAAACAGGCAGATTATTTCGGGCTTGCGCATGAGGAAAATCCGGCTATGGGGCTTCGTGCCATCCGTATTTGTCTGACAAGACCGGAGGTCTTTAAAACGCAGCTTCGTGCCCTTTTTCGTGCCAGCGCATACGGCAATATAGCGATTATGTATCCTATGATTATTTCTGTAGACGAGGTACGGCGGATTAAAGAAATGGTTGCCGAGGTGAAAAAAGAGCTGGAGGAGCAGGCGGTTGCTTACGGCGAGGTGGATCAGGGGATTATGATTGAAACGCCTGCTGCCGTGATGATGAGCAGGGAGCTTGCCGAAGAAGTGGATTTCTTCAGTATCGGCACCAACGACCTGACGCAGTATACACTGGCAATTGACAGGCAGAATCCGGAATTGGACTCTTTCTATGACTCCCATCATCCGGCAATCCTGCGCATGATAAAAATGGTGGTGGATAATGCGCACAAGGCGGGAATCTGGGCGGGAATCTGCGGCGAACTGGGTGCGGATACCTCTCTGACGCAGGAATTTTTGAAAATGGGAGTGGATGAGCTTTCCGTATCGCCCGGGCGCATTCTTCCGATTCGAAAAATCATTTTGGAAACAGATGTAAACAGCTTGTAAATGTTGGTAAATGAAAGCCCTTTTCCGGCAAAAAATTGTGACTTTGCCGACAAAGAGAACGCAGACCTCTTTATGGAACTTGCAAAAAAGTATACCGATTTTGAGGAACTCACCCCCGCCATGATTAACGAGTTTGTTTCAAAAATCGTAGTCCATAAAGCCGAGGGCATAGGCGCAGGAAGTATATGGCAAGGAAACGGGAGGAAATACGCAGGGAACGGGAAAAAGAACTTGCTGAAAAAGCAAATTAACAGAGAAAAGGGATTTCCTTAATGAAAAGGCTATGACAAAATCATTTCCAATGATTAACAGTTATAGTCTTTTTTCATGCGGTAATTACCGTAAGAAATGAACCCCTATTCCCCCAAGCGGAAAAATACCCGTCAATGATATTCCGCAATTCAAACTCCCGACAATTAACAGAAGATAGAAGACTTACCGGGCAAAATTCCGGGCGTAGCCATCATCGTATCTTCTGCACAGATGTAAAGCCGGCAGGATAAGGGAGAAGTTTTCGGACTTCTCTCTTATTGTGACTTAAGTTAAAGTGCTGTATTTTATTTCTGTAAACCATTGTCAAATAAAAGTGGAAAAGTCTTCTGCGTTACAGTAAAATAATCATATAGCCGCAGCAAAAGTAACAAGCGGCTAAAGGAGGAGGGCGTTATGGCAAGATATGTACAGGATGCAGGAATTAATCAGCCGCTTGACGTAGTCAGCGATGCAATGGAGGAATATTTGCGCAAAAACCGGTATATTCGTACCGAATGGAAGGATGAGCTGGTTTATATGAGTGCAAATGGTGAAGTAAAAGGAAACCGGTATTTGATATGGACTTATATGAGCGGTATCCTGCATATAGAAGCGTGGCTGAAGGGAAGCTTTGGCAATGAAGCAGGGCTTACAGGCGTCGGAAGTAAGAAGCGTGCTTATAAGGAAAGCATTGACAATCTAATCGAGGCGCTGCGCCAGCCAATAAAGGATGAGTATACCCGTTCGGAGACGGTTTATCAGTCGACAAAGCCTGTCCAGCCGTACATGCCGGCACAGCCATCACAGTCTGCGCAGCCGTATATGCCGCCGGCACAAAAAACCGCGCCGTCTCATACCGCGCAGCCAAAAGAAAAACCGTATACGCCGCCTGCCGCCCCGCAGCAGAATACGACCGGCAGCTTCAAGCCGACACAGCAGAGTACATTTGAGCCTTATGTGCCTGATTATCGGGAAGAGAAATTGCAGAAAGCGATGAGAGGACTTACCTTCGGAGTGGTTGCCATCTTCACGTCATTTATTATGCCCATAATAGGTCTTGTTTTTGCCATCATGGGCTTAGGCCTCTGTAACGATGGTATGGATTCTGATATGGCGGACAAAGCAAGAATAGGGAAAATTTTGTGTATTGTGGCGCTTGTGTGGTGCGGACTGCGGATGTTGTATTATGTTTTCGTGTTGATGTTAGGGGCGTTTACAATGTATTAAATGAGAAGAATTAGCGAGGAAAGTATATGTATGAATGTCGAAATTGCGGGGGAAATCTTAGGTGAGATACCACGGCGGCGACTTTTTGTAATTTCTGTGGCGGAGCTGCTATTTTAAACAGCCGTCTCAGTAAAGAGCGCCGTCCCCATCATATCATTCCTTTTACAAAGACAAGGGAGGATTGCCGGAGGGCATACGCAAAAATGGTGAGGCGTGCCATCTTTATGCCAAAGGAGCCTTAAAAAAAGTGCTGCAGCCCGCGCAGACAGTGAAAGAACTGGCGCTGCAGCCGGTGTGGTTTCTTGCTTACCGCAAGGATAACAAGGTGGCACAGGTTTTAAGCATATCATTCAATCAGATACCCTTTTTCCCGTAAATCCGCCTTAATCAGGTCCATCGATTTTGCCGAAGGCGCTGAAATGGTGTGGTAATGATAATCGTCAGTCAGGACACAGAGCGGCTTTGATGTGCTTTCCTGTATTTTTTGCACAAAATCACGGGCATCCTCAGCATTATTGATAACCAAATCAGAGCGAATCTGTCCATATAAATCGTGGTCGATGGAAACATCCAGCATCCTGCCGCCAAAATCTACAATAGAAGACATTTCATCCAAAATCTGTGCTTCCGTGTGTTTTACCAGAAGCACTTCTTTATAGGAATGGTCGTCCGAATGCGGTTTAAACAAAAGATATCCTTTATTGGTGGATAAAATATCCCTGTTTTCTGCGCGCAGCAGCGCCACATCCTGTACGATAACCTGACGGCTGACGCCAAGCTGCTTTGCCAAATCCGTGCCGGAGACAGGTGTATTTCTTTTGCTGAGAAGCTCTATGATTTTCATTCGTCTTTGTGCGCCTTCGGTAAGCATAAGTATCCTTTCTGCATAGGTTTGTTCTACCTAATAAAATACCATGTTACCTGACATAAATCAATATTATGTCCAGTCCTTTTTTCGATATAAAAGGGCTGCAACAGATGTGAGGAGCACTGTCAGAAGACCAAGGATAAGAAGCTCTTTTTTGTGGCTTAAAAGGCTGTCTCCGGCAAAAACGCCCTGCATCAAATCGACGGCATATGTCATCGGCAGAAAAGCGGAAACTGCTTTTACATTGTCGGGAAACAGCATATCAGGCATGGTTGCGCCGGATAAAAACAGCATGATAAAGTAAAACAGATAGCACAGCAGACTGGTTATCTTGGCATCCCTGCCGATAGCGGTAAAGAAAAATCCCATGGAGAACATACAGCCAATGGAAAATAGAATACCTGTGAAAATGTTTGCCGCCGTTCCCAGAATCTGTATATGATACAGTATTTTGCCCACAGCCAGTAAGATGCCGATACCGATAAAGGTCATAACAAGGTTTACGACTATCTGTGCCAGTATAATTGTTTTTTTGCCTGCAGGCGTGGCATCAAAACGCTTATAAATTTTTTTCTCCTTGCATTCAGCCAAGGTCAAAGGAAAGGCCATCAGACCGGTAACACCGATGACCATGACGGCATAAGCAGGAACGGAAATGTCCATGCTTCCAAGCGAGGAGCCCGGGTACATGGGAGTATTTCCATAAATACTGCCAAACAAGATAAGCATGATGGCAGGAAATACAAGGGTAAAGAAAAAGCCGAAAAAATCTCGTAAAAACAAAAGAAATTCTGTCTTATAAATAATAGCAGCCTGTTTGATTTTATTCTCCATATATTCCTCCCATGGTAAGCCCTTTTGTTTTAGGGGCAATCAGCAAATATAGTTTTTCCAAAGAAGTATCAGCCTTCCAGTCACTTTCAGGGATGAGGTTCTTTGCGTATGCGCGAAATTCCTGTTGTGAGCCAAAAAATAGTTGTTTTCCTTTTTCCAAATAGAGGATTTTGTCGGCAAGTACTTCCACCTCATCCAGATAGTGAGACACCATAATAATGGAGATGCCGTTTTCTTTGATATCTTTGAAGCTGCTCCACATATTCTGCCTGACTTCCGGATCAAGCCCTGTTGTCAGTTCGTCTAACACCAAAAGCTTTGGGCGTCCTATCAGAGAAAGCAGGATGGACAGGCGTTGCTTTTCTCCGCCGGAGAGCTTGCTAATCGGGCTTTTTCTTTTGCTGTCAAGATTTAACTGTGACAGCAGTAGATTCCAGTCTGCAGGTTTTTCGTAAAAGCTTGCAAACAGCCTGCACTGCTCTTCTACTCTGATTTTTGAGGGATATTCGGTTTCTTGTAGCTGAACGCCCATCTTTTGATAAATTTCGCCGCGATGCAGCCAAGGGTCTTTTCCAAAAACGGAAATGGAACCGCTGTCCGGCTTACGTAAACCTTCGATACACTCTACCGTTGAAGTTTTTCCGGAGCCGTTCTGACCGATAATTGCCAAAAGCTCACCCTCCTTTAGCGAAAATGAGACATTTTGAACCGCCCGCAGATTTTTATACGTCAAATTCAGGTTTTCCACCTGTACTATTTTCTGTGCCATATAACCTCCGTTTCTCCAGTCATTTTTATTTTATCTTATCTTATAGCACACATCCTAAAAAAACAATCAGGCTTGCAGAAGCGGCAGCCGCCGCTGCGCAAGAGGTAGAAATCCATGCGCAAAATACAAGTATGAAGGAGGTGGAGTATGGTATAATGTACGCAAAGAGCAGAGTCAAATCCCCAAAAAGACATCTGCCGTGCTTGCACGAGCAAATGTTTTTTCGGGTCGCTGCCCGTAAATTGCGGTAATCACGGCATTATGTCGACAGCCATAATACCGCGCAAAGCAAGCGTGAATCGCAAAACGCATAAAATGTGTTCAATGAAATATATACAACAGGGGTATATCATGAAGGTAGAGTGTAAAATCAGTACGGATTGCAAAGAGCCCTACGCGGTTCTTTATATAGAGAAAATAACACCGGTAATCGCGGAGGCGATTTCTTTGCTGGAGAGGGCGGAAACGGATTCGATTGCGCTGGTTGCGGTGAGAGAAGGGAATACCTATTTTATTGAGCGGGAAAAGCTGGAGCTGGTATGCACGGAGGGAAGGGAAATTGTCTGTTATGACGGATTGAAAAACCGGTATGTACTGAGCAAGCCCCTGTATGAGCTGGAACAGGTTCTCGGCAGTCAGTTTGTCAGGATTTCTAAATCCACTATCATTAACATTCGGCGAATCGACCATGTAGCAGCGGGGTTTAACGGAACGATGGAATTAGTCATGAAAAACGGGATGGAAAGTTATATTTCGAGAAGTTTTCGAAAAATATTCAAGGAAAGGCTGGGATTGGAATGAAACATATTGGAAAAATGCTAATCAAATATATTTTTTATGGCATCTCATGGGGGTGTACATTTTTTGTGTTTACCTGCCTCATGCTTTCTTTATTTGGCGGAGAGGATTATTTGCGGATGATAATGGAAGACTTTACGAGACAGGCAATCGGTTCCATGATTGTAGGAATCGGAAGCGCCTCCATTGCTATTATTTATCAGTTTGAGAAACCCTCTGAAGCGGTAAAGAGACTGATACATTTTGGCGTCGGTATGGGTGTTTTTTATCCGACCGCCCTTTATTTAGGATGGATTCCCTTTTATCCTGATAAAATTCTGCATACAATTTCTTCGTTTTTCATTTCCTGCAGTATCTTTATGGCAATCTGGTTTTGTTTCTATCTTTTTAATCGGGGGGAGGCGAGAAAAATCAATAACCGGCTGCGTGAATTGGAAAAGGATTATAAGAAGAAACCATAAAATCTATCTTCTGCAAGGATTTTATTATTATGAATAAAGACTAAAAGGCATGAGCGTTGTTCACTCATGCCTTTTATAAATCGATGCGACAGGATTTGAACCTGCGACCTCTACGTCCCGAACGTAGCGCTCTACCAAGCTGAGCCACGCATCGCTTTTATGCCGAACATGAAAATAATACAATAAATAGCGGCATATGTCAAGGTTTTTGTTTCCGATTCCGGAACTTAGCAAAAAAAAATATTTCTTATAAATCACATTGTTTTATGGGAAGGGTAAGTCTATAATACTATCATATAAGAAAAGCGGCAGGCAAAAGACAGAACTGCACAGACAAAAGGCAGGAGGTATTATGTACAATACGATTGTAACACTGAAAAAAGGCGGCGGCAGAACTTTTAAGGCAGGCGGAGCGTGGATATATGACAATGAAATAGATTCCATAACGGGAAGTTTTGAAAATGGAGATATTGTTACAGTCCATGATTTTGACGGATATTTTCTGGGCTATGGTTTTATCAACACAAAATCAAAGCTGACAATTCGAATTCTTTCCCGCAGGAAGGATACGGTGATAGATGATACCTTTTTGGAGCAGAGGGTGCAGGATGCGTGGGATTACCGGAAGCAGGTGATTGATACGGGAAGCTGCAGGCTGATTTTCGGGGAGGCTGATTATCTGCCGGGTATCGTGATAGATAAGTTTGAAGATATATTGGTGGTGGAATCCCTTGCGCTGGGGATTGACAGACTGAAAGTACAGATTTTGGAAGCAGTGAAGAGGGTGCTGTCAAAGGACGGCATTGCGGTTAGAGGAATCTATGAGCGCAGCGATGCCAAAGTGCGGGAGCAGGAGGGTATGGAGCGCAGCAAAGGTTTTATTGGAGAACCCTTTGACCCACATGTAGAAATCGTGGAAAACGGAGTGAAATACATTGTAAATGTGGAGGAGGGACAGAAGACCGGATTTTTTCTGGACCAAAAGAACAACCGCGCGGCTATTCATAAAATCTGCAGGAATAAAAGGGTGTTGGATTGCTTTACCCACACGGGCTCTTTTGCGTTAAATGCGGGGATTGCCGGTGCAAGGGAAGTAACCGGTGTGGATGCTTCTGAGCTGGGTATTGTGCAGGCGAGGGAAAACGCGCTGCTGAATCACTTGGAGGACAAAGTGCAATTTCTCTGTGCAGATGTATTTGAGCTGCTTCCGGCATTAGAGGACAAGGGGGAAAGGTATGATGTGGTTATTTTAGACCCGCCCGCTTTTACCAAATCCCGCAGTTCCGTAAAAAATGCCGTAAAAGGATATCGGGAAATCAATCTGCGGGGTATGAAGCTAATTGAGGACGGCGGTTTTCTTGTCACCTGCTCCTGTTCTCACTTTATGGAACCGGAGCTTTTTAAAAAGACCATTGCGGAGGCGGCAAGAGGGGCGCATAAACGCCTGCGTCAAATAGAGTTTCGGACGCAGGCGCCGGACCACCCTATACTCTGGGCGGCAGATTCTTCTTATTATTTGAAATTTTACATTTTTCAGGTAATGGGCGAGCGCTGACGGGGATTTTATTATTCTGTTTTTGGCACGGCGTCTGCAGCAGGCGTTTCTTCCTTTGCAGAAAGTGCATTGTCTGCGTAATGGATAAGCTCTGTTTCCCACAGTGCGTAGGCAGTCGATGTAAGATGGACAAATTTGTCGCCGCAGCAGTCCTCTGCAAGATTGCCGTTGCCGTCAGATATGACGGTACATAAATCAAGGTATCCCCAGCCGTTTTCTTCAGCCATTTCCTGTAAAAGAGTATTGCATGCCGCAATATTTGTGTTATTCAGTGCGTCCTTTCCCGCGCCTTCTAACGTATAGGTTATGCTGATAATATGAATTTCCAGATCAGGCGAGACCTCCAGTATTTTGTCAATCAGTTCCTTGTATTTGTCACGGGTCTTCTCAGGTCCCCATATGCCGATATCGTTGATTCCGAGCATGATAAAAGCACGCTGACAGCCTGTGAGGGGAATGGCATCCCAAACCAAGTATTTTTCCCCGTTGTATTTTGGATGTGTGCGGCTGCTGTCTAATGGCTTCAAGGCGTTCCTTACGCCGTAGCTCACTTCCGCCAGAAACTGAATGTCCTGAACATAAGTTTCCTGCTTTGTGCTGTAATTGCGAAATCCTGCCATGATAGAATCACCGATAAAAACAGAATTTCCAAAGTAGGAGCGCAGTTCTTCGTCAGTCAATGCCGGTGTTTCGGGAGATTCCGGCAATGTACTGCCGGACGATTCGTCAGTTAAGTCTGTCGGCGGTTCAAACGCAGCAGCAGATACGTGTATACTGCCCGCAACATTTCCAAGTGTGAATATTGCCGCAAGGACAATACATATAAAGGTTTTTTTCTGATTTGATTTTTTAAGCATACTGCAATCAGCACCTCCTTCTTTCGGGCAAAACAACAGCGAGCGCTGCCCGCAAACAATCGTTACTTTGGTTAGAACACTGTATTTTAACAGCAATACTATATTCCAATTCCGGTAATTGGTCAATACGATTGTGCCAATTCCGAGTTGTGTTTTTATACAATAATCGTATTTGTTCTGCGTTGACGACGAATTTATATGGTAAAGAGACTTTGATTTTTAGGATTTCTGCTCGTAAATTGCGGGGAATATGGTATAATGTTGACACAGAAGGGCATGTGTCAACTTCTGATTCCATGTGCGCTGAAGCGCACAAAATTATGGTATAATGTCCGGTGACATTATACCGCGCTTTGCGTTCAAAGATTCTTTTGTTTAGGAGAAAACGTTTTGGGGAATAAAAAAACAGTTTTACGGCTGCTCACGGCGGGTTTGATGGGAGTCCTGTTCTGTTCCGGCTGTGGAAAAGAAAAAGTGGAGAAAAGCGAATTATCTTTGCTTATAGAGGAGACGTTAAGGGCGGGATACCCTGCAGTCGAGGAAGCGGCAATGGCAGCAAAGACAGATGCGAAAGAGGCAGAGGCTGCGGTGTGGGAGAAGCTTTTGGGGAAGAATGGGAATTGCCGGTATATATTGCATCCCGAGGATTTTGTGCCGGAGGAAATTGCCTGTGCCAACGTATTTGCCACCTATCAGGACGGATGGGAAAATCCGGTGCTTTCAGGACTGTATGAGGAGGCGGGAGAAGCATGGCAGTACCTTTACTATGTGGAATATGATATAAATAGCGATGGAAGAATGGATTATGTGGCAGTGCATAGCAACCCTGATAACGGCACGGAGAAAAACGGATTTTGCGGCGGAGATGTTTGGTGTTTGTCCGAAGATGGCGATTACGAAAGGGTGCTGCTGCCGGAGGCGTTTTATATGACCGGTGGTACATGGCAGGAACCAAAGCTTTTTATGATGACGCTTGTTTATCGGTATAACCGGGGAAGTCAGGGCATTGCTGTTTACCATGATGATAAAAAGCAGGAGATGGCGCTGTACGGGTGGCATTATAACTATGAAGAGGCTTATAATCATGCTGAGGAAGTTTATAAGCGGGTGCGTGTCGTACTTGTAACGGAAGAGATAGGCGATATGACGTTGGTACAAACAGGGTTTCCACTGCTTTACAATCCTATTGGCGTATACGAACAGGTCAGAATGGAGATAAAGGGAAGAGAAAATAATCCTGCGTTTTATCAGGTGTTTTTCGTTCGCAGAATAAGAGATTTCTTGTCATACGGCGGGGAAACGTGTGTTGTCTGGGACGGCAATGATGACGGTTATGAGGATATTTTATATTATGCAGGCTACGACGGCGGCAGTGCGGGAACTTTTAGCGATTATAAGCTTTTTGTCTGGTCCGAAGAAGAAGGGAAATATATAAGAACAGAGCTTCCATTATGTGTTTCTATCAACTATGAGGCACATAAGCTCTATAACTGCGGGCAGTCGGGAGCACCTCATCAATTTTATGATATTTATGGGCTGCAGGATGGAGAATATCAAGTAGAAAAGGAGCTTGACCTGCATTATGATTCTTGGAAGGGAGACGAAAGAGTTAATATTGCCGTCTATTCTGAATATGGAGAGATAGTGGAAGAGACGGACATTACAGGGCTTGATTGGAAAGAGACGCAGGAGCTTTTGGAAGAAAAGTATCCCGATTTTCATTTTTGGCGGCAGGGATAAATGAAAAATGCTTGACATTTCACAGAAAGGTGGTATAGTTCTACATGCGAATGAATTGCATTTGCATGTAGAACGGAGCCGAAAAGAGATTGACGGCTTATGAGAGGACAGCCTTGGAAAAGAGGATGAAGTTATGTGGGATGTCATTTTGGACACTTTGATGGACAGCGCCAGACTGATACCGTTTTTATTTGTGACCTATCTGGCGATGGAATATCTGGAGCATAAGACTGCCGGTAAGGTGAAAAATCTGGTGCAAAAGGGCGGACGTCTTGGTCCGCTGTTTGGCGGCGTGCTGGGCGCAGTACCACAGTGCGGGTTTTCGGCGGCAGCGGCAAGTCTTTATGCTGGGCGCGTCATTACGCTGGGTACATTGATAGCAGTTTTTTTATCCACCTCTGATGAAATGCTTCCTATTTTAATATCGGAAGCGGACAGATTTGGCGTTGCTCCCATTTTAAAAATACTGGCGTTAAAGGCGGCAATCGGTATTGTTTTTGGTTTTTTGACAGATTTGGCGGTGCGTCCTAAAAAAACGGAACACGACCATATTCATGAAATGTGCGAACACGACCACTGTCATTGCGGGGAAGGCGGCGGAATACTAAAATCGGCGGTAATTCATACCGTAAAGATTACACTGTTTATCTTGCTGGTATCTTTTATTTTAAACGCGGCGCTTCATTTTGGCGGGGAAGATATTTTGAAGAGGCTGCTTTTGAATCAACCGGTGATAGGGGAGATGCTTGCCGGTCTGGTTGGGTTGATACCGAACTGTGCTTCTTCTGTGGTTATTACAAGACTGTATCTGGAAGGTGCCATGAGCTTTGCCGCCTGTATGTCCGGTTTGCTTGTGGGCGCAGGTGCAGGCATACTGGTGTTGTTTCGGGCAAACAAGAGCAAACGGGAAAGTATGAGAATTTTGCTGCTGCTCTACGGCATTGGCGTTGCGGCAGGTCTGTTGATAGAGCTGGCAGGATTTACTATAAGATAACGGAGCAGGCTGTGTCAAAGGATGGCGGCAGTCTCAAAAAAAGACGCAGGTTTGCGCTGACTGTCGCGTATGCCTGCACAAATGGAGATTTATATATGGAAAAGAGCAATTTTCTATATCCGGCGGGAATAAAATGGACAAAACAGCGCAAAGCTGTATATGAGGTACTGTCTGCTTCGGAGGAACCTTTAAGCGCGGTGCAGATTTATAACCTGATATTGCAGAAAAGCGGAGAGGGAAACTATGCGGTATCAACCGTGTACCGTATTCTGACGGCATTTGAGGAGAAAGGATATGTTGAAAAAAGTACGTTTACCGGAGAAGGGACGGTGATGTATGAGTGGAAACGGGAAGGACATACGCATTATGCAGTTTGCCTTAACTGCCACAAAAAACTGCCTTTGCAGGCATGTCCTTTTGAGCAAGTGCATTTGGCCGCAGAATCCGACGGATTTTTGGTTACAGGACATAGACTTGAGCTTTATGGTTACTGTAAAAGCTGCAAAAACAGCCGTTTATACACGAATGAAAGGGAAAATGGAAAAAAATCTTAAAAATTTTTTCAAAAATCTTAAAAAAGTACTTGCCAACCGCAAATCAATATAATATAATAACTCTTGCGTTGTGAAGCATTTCACATATGAGCGCCGCTAGCTCAGTTGGTAGAGCACCTGACTCTTAATCAGGGTGTCCAGGGTTCGAGCCCCTGGCGGCGCACGGAAGTACCGATTTTCGAGGTTATCTCGGGGGTTGGTGCTTTTTTTTGCCGTTTGCTAATAACCGCGGGTAAAGAAAATATCATCAAGCCGATAAATGTCAGCACCGAGCATTTTGTATTCCGCAGCCATCCGGCTGTAGGTCTGCGTAACCGCATAATCCGTGTGCCCCATTATACTAGCAAATAGACTACAGGTAAGTATAGATTGGCTTCTGACAGGAAAAGAAGCCGGAGAACTGACGCCGGAAGAACAGAAACTTGTAGAGGCGTACCGCAGGGCGGACGAGAGGGGCAAAAGGGCGATACTAAGGACGGCGGAAGCAGAAAGCGCGGAGCTGGAATCATCAGCTTCCAAGACTGGATAAACCGGCACAGGTAAAAAACTCCGGTTCCGGAATTGTATGACAAAAAAGACGTCCACCGGAGCAGCTGCAGCAAATTTGTGTTACAAAAAAAAGATTTACAAACCGGAAAATGCATGGTATATTAGAGGCAGGCAAAGATACAATAGAACCACAGGTTCACAAAGAAAGCCCCGGAATCGCTAGTTCCGAGGCTTTCATTTTGGGCTGTGCTGTGTTATTCATCATCCCCATCCAGCCACTTGCATATGTAGTAGGCAACTACACTTGCCATAACAGAGATTGAAAAAGATACAATAATTTCCACAGGCTCACCTCCTTCCTACTGGAGGAGACACAGCATAATCATTATAACCCTTCCGCGCGCAGCAGGCAACCGGAAAACACGGGCAAAAAAATACAGCCTTCAGGCTGCAGCACTTTACACACCATAACTCTTAATCAGGGTGTCCAGGGTTCGAGCCCCTGGCGGCGCACGGAAGTACCGATTTTCGAGGTTATCTCGGGGGTTGGTGCTTTTTTTGCCGCCGGCAGGGAAAAATGCTGCGTACTATAATGACACGGGAATGCAGAAAACAAAAAACTGTTCAAAAACCTCCGGCTCCGGAAAAAACATCTGAAAAGTGTATGACAAAAAAACATACGCCGGAGTTGCTGCAGCAAAAATGTGTTACAAAAAGGTTTACAAACAGGGGAAGGCATGGTATATTGGAGGCAGGCAAAGGATGTTATAAAGCATGTATTCACAAAGAAAGCCCCGGAATCGCCAGTTCCGAGGCTTTCATTTTGGGTTGGGCTGCGTTTATGTATCATCCCCGTCCAGCCACTTGCAAACATAGTAGGCAACTACGCCTGCCAATGCGGAGAGAATAAAGGAAATGACAGTTACATGATAAGGGTTCTGCGTGACCAACCATAAAAGCAAAGGAGCATACCATGATATTTGAGACACATGCACATTATGATGATGAAGCTTTTGCAGAAGACAGGGAAGTGCTGTTAAGAGCGCTGCCGAAAAGCGGAGTAGACAGGGTAGTCAATGTAGGAGCAAGTCCTGCTTCCTGCCGGACAACGGTGGAACTAATGGAAAAATATGACTTTGTCTATGGAGCCTTGGGGATTCATCCCAGCGAGACGGCTGCATTGACAGAAGACTTGTTTTTAGAGCTGACGGAGCAGTGCCGTCATGAAAAGTGTGTGGCGGTGGGCGAAATCGGATTGGACTATTACTGGCAGGAGCCGGATCGGGAGATACAGAAAAAGTGGTTTATGAGACAGTTACGGCTTGCCGGGGAGCTTCATCTGCCGGTGGTGATTCATTCCCGTGACGCCGCGATGGATACCATAGAAATCATGAAAGCAGCACATGCAGAAGAAATTGGCGGCGTTATCCATTGTTTTTCTTATACCAAAGAAACGGCAGAGGTTTTTTTGAAAATGGGATTTTACATTGGAATCGGCGGAGTAGTCACTTTCAAAAATGCCAAAAAACTGAAGGAAGCAGTAGAATTTATTCCCATGGAGCGGCTTGTAGTGGAAACGGACAGCCCTTATCTGGCGCCGGAGCCATACAGGGGAAAGCGGAATGATTCCGCAAAGCTTCCTTTGATTATAAATGAGATTGCGCGGATTAAGCAGCTTTTGCCGCGGGAGATAGAGAAAATCACATGGGAAAATGCCCATGCACTCTATCGCATGTAAAAAGCTTACTCATAATAGAGAATTAATGATAGATTTTTCCATCAATAAGTAGTACACTATAGTCAATATCAATTTGGAAAGGAAAGAGAAGTTATGGCTGTCATAGTTTATGGAACACATGTTTTTACAAAGTTAGCAGGTTACTTTGGACCAAGGGAGGAATGTCCCTTTTGCCATAGGGTATACCAGAAGGGGTATGTAAAGAACAGTGTGTGGGCGCATTTGGAGTACATACCGCTTTTTCCTGTAAAGAAGACATATTTTAAAATGTGTCCGGTGTGCGGCAGGGGTTTGGAATTAAAAAGCAAAGAGGCGAAAGCGGAAATGGCAGGCAGTGGGGCAGAATACCAGCAGCGACTTGAAGCGTACGCGAAGCACATTTTGGCAAAAAAACCCAAGGGGCTTATGGCTACGGATGCCAGCTATGAGTTCTGGGTGAAGGATTTGTCTACGGGAGAGGAAATTCTTGTGGCTTCTGAAATCACCAAAGATATGGTAAAGCGGATGAAGAAAAGCAGAGGTTATAAAAAGTTTTCTATTATAGATGTATAAGAAGTATTGTTTTAGAGTGTAACAATCAGGATTGGGGAGCAGAAGGGTATTTTAAGAGATTGGGGATAAAAAGAATGGGACGGAAATACAAAAAGGCGGCATGGTGTATAACGGCTGCGCTTGCAGGCGCCATAATCTGTACAGGGCTGCTGTTTGGTTTGCATACAAGTATATATGCGGCGGAAAGCACGGGCAGCGGCAGAGTTCTGTTTATCAGTTCTTATTCTTACGCATGGGATACGGTGCAGATACAAATTGAAGGAATCAAAAAAGGGATTCCCAACGGAATTGTAGTCGATTATGAATTCATGGATACAAAAAGAGTGGCGGATGCGGAAGCAATGCGGCTTTTTAAGGAGGGGCTTGCCTATCGTATGTCCATGGTAGCGCCTTATGATGTTGTTATCCTCGGCGATGATGCGGCGCTAAGATTTGCGCTGGAATACCGTGACGAGCTGTTTGCCGGAATACCGCTGGTTTTCGAGGGTGTAAATGACGAGGCGCTTGCACTGGAGGCGGCAAAGGATCCGTTGATTACCGGCGTTGTGGAGAAGTTGTCTTTTCAGAAAAACATAGAGCTTGCGCTGTCCATATATCCGGATGCCGAAAATGTAGTGGCTATTTTGGATAATGGGCTTACGGGAGAAGCAGAGAGAAGAAATTTTAATAATCACGCCGAACTGTATCCGGAACTTATCTTTTCTGAGCTGAATACTTCTGAATTGTCGGAAACCAAGTTAAAATATGAGCTCTCCCATTTGCCTGAAAACACCATTCTGATTTATGTGGTGATGACAGAAGATGCTGATGGCAGGCAGTATACCAATCGGGAAGCCATAGAAATGATTGCACAATACGCTTCCGTACCGGCATTCAGAATGGTAGAAAGCGGAATTGGCTGGGGTGTTCTGGGAGGAAATATTGTCTCCATGGAACAGTCAGGAGAAATAGCCGCCAAAATAGCGGCAGACATTATCAGAGGAAAAAAGGATATGGAGGATATGGGGGTGATTGTGGACAGCCCCAATATCTATTGTATAGATGAATCGGTCATGTTAAAGTTTGGAATCAAGGCTTCGGCGCTGCCTGGGGAAACGGTTTTTGTAAACCATGAACCGTCCTTTTTTGAAAGAAATCGGGAGATACTGATTCCTGTTATTATTGTACTGGCTGCACTTTTTGTAATATGTCTTTTTGCCTGTGTGGATAATCTTAAAAAAAGAAAACTGACATCGGAGCTGGAAGAGGCGAGAAGTTATCTTGAGGATGCTTCCCAGCATGACTTCCTGACCGGACTGCCCAATCGTTCTAAGTTTATGAATGATTTAACGGAAACAACAAAAGCAAAGCAGCCTTGCACGGTCATTATGCTGGATATTGATAATTTTAAACATATTAACGATACCTATGGGCATTCTATTGGTGATGAAGCATTAAAGGCGGTTGCTTCCAGATTGAAGTCACTTCGCACCCAGCTTCTTACGGCTTATCGTTTTGCGGGCGATGAATTTATTGTAATATTAAAGAGCGATAATGTAAAAATTGTGGATACCGCGGCTATGCAGTGCCTGCAAGTGTTTCAGAAGCCTTTTAAACTGATGGGAAAAGTTCATAATATTTTTGGAAGTGTTGGCGTTGCCTCTTATCCGGGTGATACAGAGGATTATGAACAGTTAATTGAATATGCGGATGCCGCTATGTATAGTGTAAAGAAAGGCGGCAAAAACGCATATGCATACTACAAAAACGTAAAACAATAAAAATTTATTGTTTTTCAATAAAAATATATTGACAATCAAAAAATCTCGTGCTATATTCATGTGCATAGAAGCCTTATGGGTATTTATGTAAAGAAAAGCACGGGATTTTTTATGGCGTAATTGCTGTCGAAAGGAATTCCAAAAAAGGGAGGCGCGGATGAAAAAGGAAAGTATTATCCGAATAACAAAGTATTTATTGGATTTTATGTTTTTTGCAGGAATTGTGGTAACGGTAACGCTGCCGTTTACGGCAAAGTGGCTGATTAATTATCTGCCGGATTTGGAGAAGCATTATGCGGAGTACGTCATACTCTATTTTGTTCTGGGTGTATTGGCTATTGCTGTTTTGGGCGAGCTGCGCAAGATGTTTCGGACGGTAATGGCAGATAATTGTTTTGTGTATGACAATGTGGTAAGTCTGCAGCGTATGGGGACATACAGCTTTATGATTGCGCTGATTTCGCTGGTGCGTACATTGCTGTACCTGACGCTTGCCATGCTTGTGGTGATTTTGGTATTTATGATTGCAGGGCTTTTCAGCAAGGTACTTGCCTTTGTGTTTGAGAGGGCGGTTCATTACAAGGAAGAAAATGATTTGACAATATAGGAGGACCATATGGCGATAAGGATTAATCTCGATGTGGTTATGGCACAGCGCAAAAAAGGACTGACGGAGCTGGCGGGAGAAGTGGATATTACGCTGGCAAATTTGTCCATTTTAAAAAATAATAAGGCAAAGGCAATCCGGTTTTCGACTTTGGAGGCAATTTGCAAAGCGCTTTCCTGTCAGCCGGGAGATATTTTAGAATATGTAGAGGAAAGAGAGGAAAATAGTGGCGATGAGCGAGAATTTTAACGGCGGCAAGGCTATGGATAACAGGCAGAACCCTGATGTGCAGGAGCAGCAGGTATACGGACAGACGATACAGGAACAACAGATATACGGACAGCCGTCTCCCAAACTGCAGACAAAGCATACGGAAAACTTGAAAAAGCATTTTGGCATATTAGGACCGGCATGTGTTTTGTACTCCTGTTTTTACGCCTTGTGTTTATATAAAAACGGCGGCGGGATTGCGTATTCTTTTTTTCTCGCAGGAAGTCTTTGGTTTTATTGCTTCTGTTTAAAAAAACTGGAGATTTCCTTAAAAAAAGACAGCGCCTTTTATATCGTTAGCATATTGCTGCTGGGTTTGTCTGCTTTTTGCACGGCGGATGAGCGGATTATTGCTATGAACAGGGCGGGAGTCTGGGTATTGACAATCAGCTTTCTCCTGCACCAGTTTTACAAAGACAGGAATTGGACTTTTGGCAGGTATGTTGGTTATGTGATTATAACGGTGTTTGGAAGTTTAGGCGAAATTGCACGTCCTTTTCAGGATTTGTCGGCGCATCGCAGGAGCCGCGGGAAAAAAGGAAGAGGAATTGCCATTTATATTTTTACCGGTATTATCCTAGGAATTCCACTTTTCTGTGTGATATGGCTGCTGCTTATGAGTGCGGATACCATATTTTACAATCTCACATATGACATAACGGAAAAATTGCTTATGGGAACCGGACTGGAAGATTGCTTCGGCGTGCTGTTAATGATAATTTTTATGTTTTTTTTGGCTTACTGTATCATGGCGTATCTTTGCAAAAGGACTTTTTCCGAAGAATATCGTGAGAGGAAGCGGACAGAAGCAGTGCTTGCCATTACGATACTTGCGCCTGTTATGGTGCTTTATCTGGTGTTTTGCGGGATTCAGATTGCATTTTTGTTTTTGGGAAAAATGACTCTTGACGGTTATACGTATGCAGAGTATGCGCGCAGCGGTTTTTTCCAGCTTCTTGTTGTCTGTATCATTAATCTGGTGCTGGTACTTGCGGGTCATGCTTATTTTAAAGAAAGCAAAGCATTAAAGGGAATGTTGACAGTAGTGTCAGTGTGTACCTATATTATGATTGCGTCTTCTGCATACAGAATGATTTTGTACATTCAGCATTATTACCTGACTTTTTTAAGAATATTTGTGCTGTGGGCGCTTGTGGTGATTTTTATCTTGCTGACGGGTGTTATCATCAGCATCTATCAAAAAGCTTTCCCGCTTTTTCGGTATAGCATGGTGGTAGTGACGGTCTGCTATCTTATACTATCCTTTTCCCATCCTGATTTTTGGATTGCAAAATGGAATCTGGCAAATATAAGACATTTTTCAGAAACCGATTTTGAGGAGGAAAGAGATTATTATGCAGCCGGTTATAATGATTATCGGTATCTGGCAGGACTGTCTGCTGATGCTGCGCCTGTGCTGGCGGAGTTTTTAAAGGAAGAAGGCTTTTCGCTGGCGGAGATAGAAGAGGCGGCGGCACAGGATTTAGAGAGCAGAGGAACAAAATTTTTCAGTTATTATGAGGTCTTTGGCGGTTCCGGGGGTGAGGAAAAAAGCTGGGGAAACTATTATTTGTGGAACTTAAGCGAAGCCTATAAAAACATGGGTATAAGGCTTCCACCTCCCTCGTCATCTGGCCTTTCTTCTCCCCAAGCTCCTCCATCACGTCCCGGTCATGGCACATGGCGTGGGTGACTTCATGGACGGCTGTTTTCATGGTCTGCTTTTCGCTCATGCCCTCCTTGATTACGATTTCCTTATTTGTATTGCTGTAATACCCCTTTGATTCCCCTTCAATCTCTGCATAGCGCATGGGAGCCGGGGATACCATGCGGATCGCCTCCATAAAAATCTCAAAGTTCTCCACACTCCCCATCAATTCCGGTGTATCCAGCTCCGGGAGTGGATCGCCGTAAGTCTGCGAAATGTCAAATACCGTTGCCACACGGAACCGTGGGATGATATGCTCCACTTCCTCTGTCTCCGGCTGTCCGTCCGGGCGCAGCACCGGCTCATTTGTTTCCCGGTCAAATTTCTCCACTTCTTCTTTTTCCCTGATCGGCACAGGGGCAATAATCTTGATTCCCTTCTCCCCACGCTTCACCTGACGGTGAAATTTTTTACTCCATGTGCCGTAGCCTGCCACCAAGGTTGACTCCGGCTTCTGCATCGCTATCAAAAGCGTGTTGTTAAAGCTGTAATTATGGAACTGCGACATCGTTTTCAGGTATTCCGTGTATTTTTCCGAAGTAAATAAATCCTTCACGCCCTGTTCCAGCCGTTCCGTAATCTCCTTTAACTGTTCTTCCCGTTTTCCGGTCATAAATTTCCTCCATTCCCTGCCGGGACACCTATGTGGAATCCCGGCAGATACGATATAAATAGAAAACGCCATCCCATCATCTGCTGACAGTATGGCCTCCTGCTTATAATTCCTGTTCTTTTTTCTTTGCTAATTTCTGACTGCCCTTATGGTTTCCGGCAAGCCTGTCTTTTGCCTCTTTCAACTTTCCAAGCACGGAAGGCTTTCTTGCCCCATCTGCAATCCGGGAAGCATCCGACACCCGGCCTGCATAGCTGACAGCTTTCCTCGGACGGTCTGCCACTTCCTGTACATCTTCCTCCATGCCAAGCGCCTCTGACGGCCCTTTGTCGTCCATGTTAAGCAAAGCATTTAATTCTGACAGCCGTTCAATCTTCTCTGCCAGTTCGTCCTCCTTTGCAAACGGCTTCTCCACTTCCTCCCTTGCCGTGGCAAGCTGCTGTTGCACGGTTTCCAGTTTCACTTCCGATTCCGTCAGTTTTTTCTCAATCCCGGAAAGTGCATTGCTGATACGCTGCAGGTTCCCTAACGGGTCTTTCCCCACTTCAATCTGGTAGCTGCACTGCCGTTTGATGGTAAGCTGGTAGGTCTGATTAAAGCTGTCAAAATTAGCGGAAAGGGTAAAGCCGTGGAACTCCCCAATCTGACCGGCTGTTTTCACTGCTTTCAATCCGGCGCAGGCGGCAATCAGCGCCGTTCCTGCTTCTTTCCGGTCTGTGTACGCTTTCCCGCCGATGACCATAGAAAAATCATCTTTTTCCTTATCTTTCTCCAAAAGCGGCTTCACTGCCTCCGCATCTGCTTTTAAGCCTGCAATCCGCTCTTTCAGCGCTGTGATCTTCACTGGGTAATTCCTTGCGATCTCCGTTTCCAGGCGGTACTTTTGGCTGGTATGGTTTGCCTTCAAAAGTTTCAGCTTGCTTACCTGGATGTCGAGATCCATCTTCTCTTTTATGTAGGGATTGCCCGTAGCCAGGGCTTTGATCTCCGCATAGCTTAACGCCGTAT
>ERZ778515.329-NODE-329-length-41775-cov-5.849329_pt1 | contig 41775 bp, 22 predicted proteins | sample MGYA00510343_ERZ778515 | MGnify/ENA primary metagenome ERZ778515 (study PRJEB29527, sample SAMN07138965) | mouse gut metagenome | material: feces | host: mouse | place: China:Nanjing | collected 2016-01-25 ...
TGTTTGTCAAGGACTTGCATTTATAACAAGTAATTAAGCTGCGAATTTAAGGGAAAGAGGTTTTGAAGTCAAAGCCTCTTTCTTTTCTTTATGCCTCAACAATAAAGTGTACGATTGCCCTCCAATTGTTTTTGTTGTTTTAACATTAAAAAAAACAGAAATGTTAAAGTGTATTAATCAGTAAGACAAAATCCTCTATAATTATACATAATTTATATGTAATCCATTAAATTTGTTTATTAAGACTGTTCATAACCTAGTTAAAACAACAAAAAAATTATAAATAAACAAATTTAATGTGTATGAAAAACCGTTTAAGCAAAATTAGCAAGCCATCAGCGTCGTTGCTGTGCTTGCTTGCAGCCTGCGGCCTGACGTACTCTTGCACCGACGATTACAAGCTCGATGACGAGAAACCCAGTTGGCTGAATTCCAGCATTTATCAGGGCCTACAGGAACGAGGGGTGTTTAGCACCTATCTGCGACTGTTAAGCGACAAGGATGTCAATCCTGCAAATGTCCGTCCTTTAAGCGAAGTACTTAGCCGCACAGGCTCCAAAACCGTTTTTGTGGCCAACGACGAAGCTTACAATCAATTTTTCAGGCACAACGCCACGCTGCCGGAAAGCGATCCTTGGCATTATGCAACCAGCTATGAGGCATTAAGTCCCTCTCAGAAAAAGTTGTTGATCCACACCAGTATGCTGAACAATGCTATTGTTATGGAGAATCTGGCCAGCAGTGAAGCTGTCGGAGCGAACGCAACTCCGATTCGTGGAGAATACTTGCGCAGATATACTGATGTCAACATATCAGATACAATTACTTTCTTGCAAGGCAATCAGATTCCTCATCATTATAACCCGAGCGACAAAGATTATTGGAAACGTTTTCGTTCTACGGAAAACGGCGGAACCGGTAGCGGCATTCATTTGGTAATGGACGCTACCTCATCCATGATGATCCATTTCACGACCGAGCAGATGAGCAAGGCGCAGATCACCGATGACGACTTTGCCAAAATCATGGGTATACCCCGTATAACGGAAGACGTACACATCTATGACAGCAAGCTCCTTGACAAGGACCAGGTTTGCGAAAACGGATACATTAATGTCACGGAAAAGGTTATCAGACCTCTGCCCAATATGGCCGAGATTATCCGTATAAATGGCAAAACCAATATATTCAGCCATATTCTGGACCGTTTCAGTGCACCTTTTTATTCCGAACTGACAACCGGAGTGTATCAAGATTTGCATCCGGAATTTACAGACTCCATATTTGTAAAGAGGTACTTTTCCATGCTGTCCGCCAACAAGCTACCTTTGACATCCGATCCCGACGGCGAGCCGTTCCGGGATAGCGACGGTGAAGTGGCTTTGAAGTTCGATCCGGGATGGAATGCTTTCTACGATGAAGTGACGCCGGAACGCGACATGGCAGCCATGTTCGTTCCCAGTGACGAAGCCATGAAACGCTATTTCAGCAGAGGTGGAGAAGGTTGGGAATTGATTGAAACCTATTGCGATCCCAATGCCAGCCACGAGACACTAGAAGACTTGTATCAAAACATCGACAAAATACCGATGAGTACGATACAGGCTTTGGTCAACATCATCATGTTCCGCTCTTTCAACGGTAGTGTTCCCAGCAAAATGTTTGCCTTAAAGGACGATGCCAACGAACAGATCTTCTATGAAGAAGACCGCCAGAAAATCGATACGGTCCTTTTAGGCTGTAACGGAGCGGTTTATGTCATGGACAAAGTGTACGGACCTGCGGATTATACATCGGTAGCTGCTCCGGCATACATCAGCAAGAACAACTTGGTAATGAAGTGGGCCATCTACAACGGAGAGAAACAATCGGCAGACAACCCGGATATGATGGGTTTGAACTATTATGCTTATCTGAAAGCCATGCGCTCCAACTTCACGTTGTTCTTACCTTCCGACGAAGCCTTGAAATATTACTATGACCCCATCAGTGTGACAACGAGACGTCCCCGTGTATTGGAGTTCACCTACAAAAGCGTCAACAGTGCCAGTGAGATTCCGGTCAAGGTACAGGCTTACAGATATGATGTTGCTACCGGAGAGAAAGGCGGAGCTTACATCGGAGCCAACAACGTAAGTATTGATAAGACAGAGACTGTCAGTCGTTTGAAAGACATCCTGGAATCTCATACCATCGTACACGACGGAACCAACCCGATCGATAGTGAAGATGAATATTACTTGACCAAAAACGGTTCCGCCGTTAAAGTCGTTCGCAACGAACAAGGTCAAATCACACAGGTATTGGGCGGCTTCCAGTTAGAGAACCTGGCAGCAGGTATAACAACCGGTAGCTTAGGTTCAAGTGTCTGCAACACGATACAGCAGTATAGGAAAGACAACGGTATCACGTTAACTTTGGATGCTCCCATCATCCCCACCTCAAAGAGTGTGTACAATATCCTGAGCAACAAAGACCAGCGTTTCCTGGAAAATCCTTTCGAAAGTTTTTATGCACTGTGCCAACCCAACGAGGATATTATTAAAGGTTGCGGTTTGGTAGACGAAAAACTATCAGCCACCCAACAAGCCAACGCCATGAAAAAATTCAATATCTTCATTATGGACAACGGTTTGGACTACAACGTACAATTCTTCAACAACTACCGCTATACCGTATTGGTTCCCAATAATGCAGCCATTCAGGATGCCATTAACAAGGGCCTGCCTACTTGGGAAGAAATTGAAGAAGACTACAACAACTGCAAAGATGAAAACGATCAATTGACCACACAGGAAGATAGTTTGCGTATCCAGGCTAAGATTACGTATCTGCTGAACTTCATCCGTTGCCATTTCGCAGATAATTCTCTCTTTGCAGATAAAACGGAAAAGAGCGAACAAGAGTTCGTTACCGCCAGTTTCGATTCCGATAACGGCATTTTCGTAAAGATCAACATGTGGAGAGCCAAAGAAGGTGGCGAAACCAAGTTGAAAGTGAAAGACAATTACAACGGGACCATACGTACCGTAACCGATACCAAAAACATTATGGCCCGCGACGTTTCTTGTTCCAAAGCTATTGATCCGACGTTGACATCCATGAACGGTATCCGTATTGACGCCTCTTCATTTGCCGTCATCCATCAGATAGACGGTGTATTGAATCATACCAAACTGTCCGACGACGGCAAATACGAAATTAACTGGAACAGTCCGAGCGCAGTGAAACGTTACTTGAGAAAATACCATATCAGATAATAAAAACAAATACTATGAATAAATTAATAAAGTTCCTATTGCTCTGGACCATTTGCTTTACCGCATCCACAGCAAATGCCCAACAACGGCGTATATCCGGTACGGTGACGGACGATATTGACGTTATTATCGGAGCCAACGTTGTGGAAAGAGACAAGAACAACCGTATTGTATCCGGTACGGTAACCGACATGAACGGAAACTTCACCATGACGATCAAGGATCCGAACAACAACCTTACCATTTCTTTTATGGGTTACAAGACGTTCTCACAAAAGATCGGTAACCGTACGGTTTTCAAAATCAAATTGGAAGACAATGCCCGCGTCATTCAGGAAGCTGTTGTAACCGGGAAAAAGAAGACCATGAGCGGCGGTCTGAGCATTCCGACCCGCGAGGTTTCGGGTGCCACACAGACATTCAAAATGGACGAGATGGAAGGTTTGGCTTTCGAGTCTGTCGACCAGGCTTTGCAAGGACAGATTGCCGGTCTGGACATTGTGGCCAACTCCGGTAACCTGGGTTCCGGTACCACTATGCGTTTGCGTGGTACATCAACTTTCAACGGCAATGCACAGCCTTTGATTGTTGTAAACGACCATATCTTCGAATTGCCCGAAGACGCACAAAACATCAACTTTGAAACGATGGACAACGAGGAGCAGTTCTCCACATTGTTGAATGTAAACCCGGAAGACATCGAATCCATTCAGGTTTTAAAAGATGCTTCAACAGCCGCCAAATGGGGTATCCGAGGCAGCAACGGTGTAATCGAAATTAAACTGCGCCGTGGTCACCGTGGCCCCACAAACGTCAATTTCTCTTATAAATTCAGCGGAACTTGGCAACCGGAGGGTTATAAAATGCTGGACGGCGACGGCTACACGATGATGTTGAAAGAAGCTTATTATAATCCGAAACAAATTCCGACCACCCTCATGGAGTTGGATTATAATATGGCATATCCCTATATTTACAATCATTTCAGCCACAATACCGATTGGGTGGATGCCGTTCAGCAGTTCGGTAAACAGCATAATTATTATGTGACTCTGTCCGGTGGTGGTGAAAAAGCCACATTCCGTATTTCCGCCGGTTACGATAAGTCCACCGGTACCATCCTCGGTCAGGAAATGGATCGTTTCACCACCAATACCGCATTGGACTATTGGGTATCCGACCGTATCAAATTTGCCTCCAACATCGCTTTGACGTTTACAGACAACAAAAAGAATTATGTAGAAAACGGTGGTTCCAGCGATATTTTAAACAGAGCTTACAAAGCCATGCCCAACATGAGCATATATGAATACAACGCGCAAGGTCTGTTAACAGGCAACTACTTCAACATGCTCCCGCTTGCTTATACCTTGGGAGACGGTGCGGTGAAAAAAGAGAACAACGGTACCATGACTTCCTGGGAGTTGAAAGACATGTTTTTGAACGGTAATCCGGTTGCACGTGCCCTAACGGCATGGAATAAAGAAAAACAATACAACCTGACCCCGCAATTCTCAGTTGAATACAAATTACTCGGTACGGATGACGACCACACGCGTTTGGACTATGTAGGTGATGTTCAATTAAACATCTACAATACTTCCAACGATCTGTATTGCCCATCCAACTTAAGAAACATGGCTTGGTTCTACGGCGGTGATAATTCCCTGAAGAATGTGGGTAACAACGAACGTAATAACGTATCCAATTCCGAATATAAAAGTATGGAATTCACCACTCGTCATGACTTGCGTTTCTATCCCAAATTCAAAAACGACGATCATGCCGTTTCCGCAATGGTTCGTTTTGAAATGGCAACCGGAACCAGCAGCAATCAGAATCTGGGTTTGTGGAATGTGCCCGACGGTATTACCGACCCAACCGTAGTTGCTCTGCTCACGGCTTGTTCCGCATCGAACAACGAATGGAGACGCTTGTCATTCTTCGGACAGGCTCACTATTCCTATAAGAGTAAGTATTCTTTGGATGTGTCCGTACGAACCGACGGTAGTACTGCTTTCGGAGCCGGTCATAAATTCGGTACATTCCCCTCGGTCGGCGCCCGTTGGAACCTGATTGACGAGCCGTTCATGAAACCTCTTCGCAAAGTAATCAGCATGTTATCGTTCCGTCCCACATGGGGTATTACCGGTAACACCGGCGGTGGCGGTTATAACCAATACAACCGTTACGCACAGGCCGGTTATTATAACGGACACACCGTGATCCGCCCGGAGAACCTCAGTCTGACCGAGATTCAATGGGAAAAGACATCGGCTTGGAACCTCGGTTTCAACTTGAATTTCCTGGATGACATGTTCAATATCGAAATGGAAGTCTACAACCGAAAGACCACCGATCTGTTGATGGAGAATCTGCGTATTCCCTCCGCCAACGGTTTCAGTCATTTGGCCAAAGTGAATGCGGGCGAATTGCGCAACAAAGGTTGGGAATTGAATATCTCTACCGCTAAATTTGCAAAAATCGGCAAATTCTCCATGAAGACCCGTTTCAATATCTCACAGAACTTCAATACGGTTGAGGAGATGAACCCGCTGATTCTGGAAAATTTAAACGGAGCCGACACATACCAACCGACAAATTTGGCATATAACAAACGTGTTCAAGTGGGCAATGCTTTAGGTTCCATTTACGGTTTGCGTTATAAAGGCGTATACAAATACGATTACGAACACAACGGGTATACCAGCACTTCTATTTCAGCTTACGGATATGCCGAAGTCAACAACAGTGGTTACGACAAAGCCGGTAATAAGATCAATACGGCTGCGGCTGCTGCCCGTCGCGGCGAAATCGCCACTTGCCCGATTGCTTATGACGCCAACGGCAATATGATTACGGACAATAAGGGGAAACCGCTTCCGATGTATTACTGCTATAACGAAAGTTACAAATACCAGTTCCAGGGAGGTGATGCCATTTATGAAGATATCAATCACGACGGTCAGATCGACCGTTACGATATGGTATATTTAGGAAACTCCAATCCCAAATGCAGCGGCGGTTTCGGTATTCAGTTGTTCTACGACCGTTTCAGTTTGAACGCCGGATTCAACTACCGTATGGGCAACCAAATTGTAAATGCTGCCCGCATGAGCGTAGAATCCATGCGCGAAAATAACAACCAAAGTTTCGCCACCACCCATCGCTGGAGAAAGAATGGCGACGAAACATATATACCGCGCGCATTGAGTGCAAGCGAGTTTAAATCCTACAATTCCTTGCCTAGCGATCGCTATGTGGAGGATGGCGACTATCTGCGTTTGCAATACGTACAGTTGAGCTATGACTTCGATGCCAAGAAACTGAAGAAATTCGGTATCCGAAGCCTGAAGCTGTTCGCGTCCGTCAACAACCTTTGGTGCTGGACCAAGTACACGGGTGTAGATCCTGACGTCGCTCCTACGGGCTTTGGTGTTGCTACAGACAACCAGCGCACCCCGCGCAGCAAATCATTCACTGCAAGTATCAACCTCGGTTTTTAAACAAAGAACTATGAAACAAATTATAAAAAAATACCAATCGTATTTGTTGCCGGTACTGCTGGCACTGACCACCGGTTCGTGCGAAGATTGGCTGACTCTCTACCCACAGGACCGTGTCGTGGAAGAGAACTTCTGGGAAGACAAAAACGACTTGCTGGGCGTACGCTATGCAGCCTACCAGAACATGCAAAACACATTGAATAACTTTATCGTATGGGGCGATCTCCGTTCCGACAGTTACACACTGAATCCTGTAGAACATGATGACCAAGGTAATCGTGACACCTACAAAAAGATTACGGAAGGGCAACTAGACTCCACAATGGCAGTATACGATTGGGGAGGAGTCTATACCACCATCAATTACTGCAACAAAGTGTTGGCCCACGGCGAAGAAGTATTGGAAAGAGACAAACAGTTCACTCCTAGCGAATGGCAACAAATCAAAGCGGAAATGACCGCTTTACGAGCCTTTAATTATTTTTATCTGATCCGTGCTTTCAAAGACGTCCCCTACATCAATCAGATCATCAATTCCGATAAAGAAGTCAGTTCATTCCCAACAACGAACCAACTTACCATTCTGGATAATCTGATCGCCGATGTAGAGGCTGTTAAAGGACAGGCACGCAACCGTTTCGGCTTGGTGAGCGATACCAAAGGAATGATTACCAACAGTGCCATCTACGCCCTTCTAGCCGATATGTATTTATGGCGTGCAGCTTTAAGACAAGGACGTAACATTGAGGGGTACGAAGACGACAACCGCCAATGTATTCTGAATTGCGAAGCCTCTATCGCAGCGCTTAAAAACCAGAATGCAATGAATGATGCCAGTTCCGGTTCCAGTGGTTCCATCATGTCCGGCCTCATGGAGACAGATGAATATGGATTGATTCAAAATGACTTCACCTTGGAAGATCGTCCCGAACTAACTGCACATCAAGCTATATTTCCATCAAAGAACAGTAAGGAAAGTATCTTCGAACTTCAATTTGCCGTAAGTGATCTTATCAAAAACAAGATCCTCGGTTCTTTTTGGGGAAATAGCAACGGTACTCATCTGGCTGTCAGTCGAGATGCCGTGATGAAATTGTACAAAGATGAAAACGAATTTAAAAAAGATACCAGAACGTGGTATTCCAGTGCCCTGCGCATACGCGATTTAAGCAGTTCAACAGGAACAACTTCTACCATAAGAACATTATCGGTTCCTTATATGTATAAATACGCTATAATAGAGGTTTCGGAAGATCCGGCGAGTAGCAATGGGAGCAACAAAGACTTCTATCTGTCAGAAATTATAACTTCCGAATATGAAAACTGGATTTTCTACCGCTTGGCCGATGTGATGCTCATGCAAGCCGAAGCACATGCCTGCTTAAACGAAAGCGAACAAGCAAACACGCTGTTAAAAGCCATTTATAAGCGTTCGTATAAAACCACTACGCCTTCCAAGATTTCATATCCGACAGCCGACGATCTTTTGGTTCTGGTACTGAGACACCGCCAGATCGAACTATTGGGCGAAGGCAAGCGCTGGTTCGACTTGGTCCGTTATGCCGAGCGTATCGGAGGCGGAACAGACAGCGACCCGGTAGAAACAGCCTATATGAACGGCTCTGAGGGCGTTGTTGCGATGGTGGATAATTTCCTCGGTATTACGTACAGTAAACTTGCATCGACTTTAAAGAACCGCATTAAAAATCGTTGGGGACTCTACAGTCCTATCTATTATATGGAAATCAAGGCCAGCAACGGTATGCTTTCGCAAAACCCGAACTGGAACCGTGAGAAATATGCGCATTAACAATGAGAACCTAAACTATTACAAGAAATATGAAACGATTCCAAATACAAAAAACAAGAAGCTTTGCCGCACTGCTCTGCGGTATGCTGATGTTGTGCATGGTTGTGGGTTGCAAGGAAGACATAGACATGTCTAACCGTTATACGTTTACCGACGAAACCATTACCAGCTATCTGGCCAAGAATGCCCAATACAGCGAATATTACAATCTGTTACAGCAGGTAAAGATCAGTAGACGGTCTCAATCCACCATAAGCCAGTTGCTGGCAGCTCGCGGACATTACACCTGTTTCGCCCCCACGAATACGGCGATCCAGGAATACTTGGATACCTTGTACAAACAAAACATCATTACCGAAGCCAGCTGGGAAGGATTCACCGACCAGGCGGTTCGCGACTCCATCAATGAAGTCATCGTGTACAACAGTATCATCGATGGCGGAGACATGACCCAATATGAAATCAGCGACCTTCCTAACAATAACGAAGAAATCAACATTCCCAATTTGAACGATCGTCTGCTAAAAGTAAATTACGGTAGCATCAACCCTGACAGTGTGTTCATCAACGGAGCTTGCGTTTCCTTACAACATCGGGATATTCCGGCTATCAACGGAAGAATTCACGAAGTGGAGCAGGTCATTGCTCCTTCCAACCAGACTATCAGCGATTTGCTGAATCTGGGAAGCAAGTATACGTTCATGGCCCAACTTATCACCGCCACAGGGTATACCGATACGCTGAACGCCATTCGGGACGAAGTATATGAAAAATTATATGAGGAAGAAGCCATTAAAGACCTTCCTCTGCATCCCTCTTTCAAACAAGTCGGTTCTCTCCCCGAACACCGTAAATACGGTTTCACCCTTTTTGCCGAAACGGACGATGTATATGCGACCGTATTAGGCAAATCCATTGCGGACATCACCATTGAAGACCTGAAAAACTACCTAATCAGTAAAGGGTATTATGCCACTGCCAATCAAAGCAATGATTACAGGGATAAAAACAATATTGTCAATCAATTTGTTTCCTATCACATTCTTCCATTGCGTATCAGCTATGATCAGTTGGTAATCCATTACAATGAAAAAGGATATAATTTCAAGACCTCACCGGGTCCGACCATTGCCGCAGCCGAATATTACGAGACATTGGGACGCCCTCGCAAATTGCTCAAGATATATGAAAGTGCAGAATCAAACGGCATCTATCTGAACCGTTTCCCGGTATTGGACCGTGCCACTTATCATGAGGCAGCTCCTCCGGTAGGAGAAGATCGAGGAATCCTGGTTCAGGCCACAACCGACAATTCCGATGACACAGAAAATTCAGCTGTCAACGGAATCATCTATCCGATTAACGAATTGCTGGTATATACCGATCATACCCGTTCGCAGTTACAAAAACAGCGTATCCGTTATGACGTAGCGTCTTTGCTTCCCGAACTCATGAACAACAAACTGCGTCGCCTGAAAACCAAATACACGACCGGAGCTACCGATTGTCGGGCTTTCCCCGCCAATTATCAGTACTTCGATGCCATGGAGATACTAAACGAGCAGACATTAGTCTATTACTTGACCGGTTTAGACTTGGGTTGGCTGAATTTCCAAGGAGATGAATTCAACATTGTAGGCCGATATGAAATTCTCCTCCGCCTTCCGCCGGTACCTCAGGACGGTACGTATGAATTGCGTTTCGGCGTACAGACGAACAGCCAACTCAGAGGTATGTGCCAGGTATATTGGGGTGACGACAAAAACAATCTGCCCGCTATGGGTATTCCATTGGATCTCCGTATGGGAGGTACGCAACGTAAGACAAGTGCCGGAACTTTCCCCTCCATCGTAGGTTGGGAAGCCGACGGTACCGATGAGGATTATAATGCCGAAATTGACAAACGTATGCGTAACAATGACTTCATGAAAGGACCGGAATACTACAGCGGTACACCGGGAGCGTCCACAACCGTACGAAGCAGTGCCGACGTTATCCGTCGTATTATGGTTCGCCAGTACATGGAAGCCGATAAAACATATTACATCAAGTTCAAATCGGTATTGGACGATGAAAAGAAAGAATTCTACTTCGACTATCTGGAGTTCTGCGCCAAGGAAGTGTACGACAATCCGAATCAAAGCGAAGACAAATGGTAAAATAAAAAACAGAATATCATGACAAAGAAAAGAATAAATACGATACTGAAAACAGGGCTCATAGGGGCGGTAGTTCTTACCGCCTTCCCGGCCTGTTCCGACACATGGGGCGACCACTATGACCTGGCGGAAGGCTTCCAGACTACGGCAACCGCCACATTATGGGAACAAATCCAGGCTAACGGCAAACTGACCCAGTTCGCCCAGATTCTGGAGAAAGCCCACTACTATACCGACGAAAACCACCGGGTGGCCAATTACACGTTCAAGGACATGCTCAACAGCACCCAGATACTTACCGTATGGGCACCGGAAGACGGTACATACGATGCCAACAAATGGCTGGAGATGTGCGAGACAAACGGTTATGCCGTGCAACAACAGTTCTTGGGGAACCACATCTCCCTGTGGCGCAAACTGGCCACCGGAACAACCGCAGACAGCATAACCATGCTGAACAGCAAGCGTATCATCTTCGATAAGGCGAAGCAGACCTTCCGGGATATAAAACTGGACGGTTCCACCGTTTCTGCGAAAAACGGGATACTCTACACCCTGAATGGAGCCGCACCGTTCCAGTTCAATCTGTACGAATACATCAAGTCGAATCCCGAAGTGGGTATGCTCGCTACTTACATCAGCAATCAGGATACCACCTATTTCAGCAGTAGCGCCAGTACGGAAGGTCCTTCCGACGAGAACGGTAATCCGACGTACGTAGACAGTGTATTCTTTACAAGTAACCGTTTGTGGAGCAAATACTATCGTCCGATGAATTCCGAATGGCTGACTTATCTGGAAGGATTCTTTGCTATTCTAAATGCAGAAGACAGTGCGTATGCCATGATATTGCCGACCGATCAGGCCTGGCAGGCTGCGCGTACCAAACTCAGCAAATACTACAATTATGCGGATGCCTACATCAACAAAACGGAAGAGAACAACGGTGTAGACGAGCAGTTACATCTCAACCCAGATTCATTGCGGGAACTCTGTCTGGATATGGATCTCACCTCTCCTCTTGTATTCAACATCAAAGGACAACCCCGGGAAGGAATCGGTATCCTGACCAAAGAAACATTCGATGAGAAAAAAGGGCAGGCCCTTTATCTATTGAATACTATTGATGATACCCTGTATTCCTCACCCATTTGGGAGAAAACCGAACTATTCGGCAGTCGGCAGCCGGTTGAAATGAGCAACGGTCTGGCTTATACCGTCGACCAATGGAATTTTCCGATGAGTTACTATAAACCGGATATAACCGTAGAGTGTACGTACTCTACCATCTTCAAAAGCGAAGCACTGGAAGGGAAAACCGTTGTAAACACGATCTCTTTCAATAATTACGTCAACACCTGGGCCGAAGAGACCGGTAAAATTTACGATGAAAACTATCTGCTCCTGCAGGGCTACTCCAGCGCCGGTTCTCCGAACGTTGAATTCAAAATCCGAGACCTTAAGAGAGACCATGAGATCTCAAGCGGCAAATATGATATCTATGTCGTAATGGTTCCCTACTATTATCAACTTAACGAAGATATGCGCGAAGATCCTACGTGGGCTTTAAAGAACCGTTTCGAATCCAGCATCACCTACAACAACGGTGAGAAAGACGGAAAGGGCAAGGTTAAAGAAAAAACAGAGAAAACCAAAGTTATCGAATATGAAGGGCAAAAAGTAGACACGATTCTGCTGTTTAAGGACTTTGAGTTCCCCGTATCCTATAAGAATCTGACCGATTGCTACCCGACGATCCAAATCCGAGACAGAGCCACAGCCAGCAATCTGAAGAACGGATATACGCACGCTTTGTCCATAGACCGCTTTTTATTTGTAAGTAAGGAAGACTAAAACCTTTACCATCTAAATTTTGAAAACATGAAAAGAAGAATAAGCGAAACATTCATACATACAGCTGTCCGGGCCGGTCTTTGTCTGGTTCTGCTCGCGGGAACAACCGACAATATGGTCAGAGCCCAAGAAGAAACGGCAACCGACAGCACTTCTCTGAACAAGCGCCTGCCCAAAGGTTCCAAAGCACCGGTCTACCCCATGCGCACCGTCAAAGGCATCATCACGGATGCCGCAACCGGTCAGCCGATGGGCGGTGTACGCATTCAAGCTTTGAATCAGAAAAACTATTCCACCCTGACGGAAGAAGACGGTAGCTACACTTTGGAAGTTCCCACTTTCGTATATGCGCTTTATGTAAACGCACCGGAATACAATCCGATCCAGATAGCCCTTAAAGGCGACGAAGGACAAAACGGTGAACTCTACTCCAACGCTTTCCGGGGATTCTATCAGGACGGAACCACCCTTACGGCCCAGAAAGAAGTGATCCTGGACGAGACCAGTTCCATCAGTGTGGAGACGGACATCCAGAACCTGCTGGCCGGCGACGTACACAGTACCAACCGTTCGGGACTGCCCGGACAAGGAGCCTACCTGACCATACGAGGTATCAACTCCATCAATGCCAACGCCCAGCCGCTCTTCATCATTGATGGCAATATGGTGGATCTGGAAGAAAACCGCACCAGTCTGCACGAAGGTTATTTCAATAATCTGCTGGCCGGTCTGGACCCTGAGAACGTAGAATCCGTCAAGATATTGAAGAACGGAACGGCTCTGTACGGCGCCAAGGGTGCCAACGGTGTGATTCAGATCACCACCAAGCGCGGCAAGAGCATGGCCACCAAAATCAACGTACGTATCTACGGAGGTATGGAGCTGGCTCCCAAGAAACTGGACGTAATGGGCGGAGACGACTACCGTTCTTATCTGGGCGATTTGATAAGTACGCTTAACCGTGTACAGACCAATCCGTCTACCTCTTCCAATCCGCAGTATACCCCAATGCTGAACAATAATCCCGATTATTTCTTCTATCCGCTTTTCCACAACAACTCGGACTGGCAGAAGGATATGTACCAGACGGCATTCACCCAAAACTACAAAATCAATGTAGAAGGAGGCGACGATGTGGGTATGTATTCGTTGTCATTGGGATACACCACCTCCGAATCAACCGGAAAGGGAACCGATTTCAGCCGCTTGAACCTGCGTTTCAACACCGACATCAAAGTGTTCAGCAACCTGCATACGGCTATCGACATCGCTTATAACCAAACCAGCTACAACGTTCTGGACAACGGTTGGTCGGAGAACTACGACATGCAGAACATCGGTTCCACCAACGTATTGGGACTGACACAGGCTCCCTTCCTCAGCCCGTACGCCTATTACATCGACGAGAACACCAAACGCCTGCAACTCTCCGGAGAATATGCCGGTAAATACGCTTCCACAACGAAAACAAACTGGATCGCGAACCCGTTTTCGTTCCCCAACCAGCTCGGTATCAACGAAGCGTTGCGCAATCCGTATTGGATCATCGAAAACGGCAAAGGCAACAACAAGAACTACGCCGAACTGACGCAAATCAATATCAACGTAGCTCCCAGATGGCAAATCACCAAGCAACTGAGCCTCTTCGACCGTTTCAATTACTCGTTGAACCGTAACAATGAAAAGTACTTCCTGCCCATCAACGGTGCCACCCAATACAGTCTGACCGACCTGGGCGACATCTCCAGCGTACTGAAATCGCAATTCACCAAAGAGACCACCATCAACAACGATTTCCGCATCGAATGGGCCAACAACTACGGCGCTCATACCATTGATGTGTTCGGAGGCTGGAGATACAACAACTACTCCTACAGCTACACGTTTATGCGCGGTTACAACAACGAGAACGACAAGTTGCCGAATATCGGTCGCGACATGAAGTACATCAATTACGGCGGTGTGAAAGATAACTGGATTGATATGTCCTATTATCTGAATGCGGACTACAATTATCGTAACAAATACTTCGCTCAGGTAACGGCTTCCGCACAGTCCTCTTCCCGTTTCGGTAAGGAGACCAAAAGCGGCTTCCAATTAGGCGGTGTGAGCTGGGGTGTCTTCCCGTCCTTACAGCTCGGTTGGTTAATCTCGTCCGAACCTTGGTTCCGTACGGGCAAGGGCATTCAATATCTGAAGTTGACGGCCGGTGTAGACCAGAGCGGTAATGACGATATTGACAACTATGCCACCCGTACGTACTGGGAATCACAAAACATGACCTCCAATACTGCCGGTCTGGTATTGAAAAACATCGAGAACAGTAGCATCCAGTGGGAGACCACCACACGCTATAATGTAGGTCTGGAGACCAGTCTGCTGAACAATCGTCTGCACGCCGGTCTGGACCTGTTCTGGAGCAAGACGGACAACCTGCTGACGCTGAAAGAACTTGACTACGTTTCCGGTATGGGACAATACTGGACCAACGAAGGCGCCTTGCAGAATCGCGGTTTTGATGTAAACGTCAGCGCCATCCTGCTGAACAAGAAGAATTGGAAATGGCAAGTTGGTGCCACACTAGGCCACTACAACAACAAGATTACCGCCTTGCCGGCCAACAACATCATCAGCCAGTCGGACATAAACGGCGGCCATACCCGCCTGATCAACGGTTATACCGTTTCGGCTTTCGGCACCGACAACATCCTGATGGCTGTGGGTGAAGCCGCAGGTTCTTTCTTCGGCTATCAGACCGCCGGCGTATTTGCCGACGATGCCGCCGCCCGTTGCAACAACGGCGACTATCTGAAATACCCCACCGGAGTGAAAGAGGATCCTTACCGTAATTTCGAAGCCGGCGACGTACATTTCATCGACCAGAACGGCGACGGTGTGATCAACGAAGCCGACAAGGTGGTTATCGGAAATCCCAATCCCGATATTTACGGTAACCTGTTCACGACACTGAACTACAAACGTTTGCGCTTGGATGTAAACTTCAAATACTCGCTGGGCAACGATGTTTACAACTATCAGCGTTCCGTACTGGAAGGCGGAAACACCACCTATAACCAAACCACAGCGATGGTGAACCGCTGGACCTACGAAGGTCAGCAAACCTCCGTTCCGCGTGCCTGCTACACCGACAGCAAAGACTGGCGCGACAACGAGCGTTTCTCCGACCGCTGGATCGAAGACGGATCATACCTGAAACTGAAAAATGTGCGTCTGACCTACGACATCCCCTATTCCAGCACTTGGCTGCAAGGCCTGAAAGTATGGGGCGAAGCCAACAACCTGTTCACCGTATCCAAATATCTGGGCACCGATCCCGAAACCTCCAGCCGCAACAGTGTGCTCTACCGGGGTATCGATACCGGTATGCTCTCTTTGGGAAGAAGTTTCAACATTGGTGTTTCCATCAACTTATAAAACAGTAAAGACATGAAAAGAAGATCTATTATTCATATACTTTTATTCGCTATGGGCTTGAGCTTTTGCACAAGCTCATGCGAAGACATGCTGACGGCCGATCTGGACCGTCACCAAGACACACCGGCACAAGACACCCTCTACACTTATTGGGGTGTTCTCAAATCACTGCAAGGCATCTCCGAACGCTATGTCATATTGGGCGAGTGCCGGGGCGATCTGGTTTCCGGTACGGAATACATCAGCGACTCCATCAACAGCATCTGTGATTTCGACCGGGAAAAAGCCGTCGATGGCTCGAACCGCTATTTGAGAGCGCGCGACTACTATCATGTAATCAACAGTTGCAACAGCTACCTGGCCTATGCCGACACCAACCGCGTGACCGGCACGAACAACAAATACATGATCAAGGAATACGCACAGGTTGAAGCTATCCGCGCATGGGTGTATCTACAACTGGTACAGGTGTACGGCGAAGTGCCTTTCTACACCCGTCCGCTCCTGACAACGGCCGACATAGACGCTTTCATTCATAATCCGTCCAGCCCGACGGCCAGCCGCAACAATCTGCCGGACCTGCTCGGTCCCAAATTGGAAATGGTAAAAGACGTACCTCTGCCTAACTACGATACGTACGGTATCGAAAGCGACCCCATCTGCCACAGTTTGTTATGCACTTTCCCCGTCAATCTGGTGCTTGGCGACATCTACCTGTTGAGAGGGACCAAAGCAGACTGCACCAAAGCTGCCGAATACTATTATGAATATCTGGAAGAAAACATGGCGACGCCCAGCAGATCCTACTATTGTTACGGTTATCAAAGCATGATCACAAATACCCCTTACTATAGCATGAACGGTGAGTATTATTTCACTAGTACGAATAAGCCGACTTCTCTCAGCGAGCTAATCACCGTGATTCCCACCAATAAGAACAAACTTACCGGTAGCGTACAGCGCGGAGTAAACAGTTTGTTCGGCTATACCCCCACTATCTCCGTAGCCGATACTTCCAACAATGCTACCATTATCCTAACCCCCAATTATGAAAAAGAACTGGATCCTTCAGCCGGATATTTCAACTTATGCAAGAGCCAGCAATACGAGGAGTATATCGGTGAATCAGACAAGTTGGATCAGCTGTCTCCTAAAGTAGCCGAAGGCCTAGGCGATGCCCGTCAGGCTTGGATTGAGGAATGGAACAGCTCCGCCGGTCAACAAGGTAAATTTATCACTAAGCAGAATCCTTACGGGGCCTTCAACACCGTTTATCCGTATATCTATCGCAAAGGTAGCGTATGGCTTCGCTTTGCCGAGGCGATCAACCGTGCCGGCTTCCCGGGCTATGCTTTCGCCATCCTGAAAGACGGTGTATGCAACAACGCACGCTGGTTTGCCACCCAACCTTCACAGTTCGAATTCACCGAATACCAATACTTCGATAAGGCGGACAAGGATTCCGTTATCCGCGACCGCCAGGAACTGCTTGACGAAGGATTGGAAATCGACTCCATTCCGGTGTTGGAATCAGCCACCAACCGCCAGAATCCGGCCAATCAGGTTATCTGCAATTACATCAGTTATGACGAAGCCATGCGGGCCAAGGATGCCGGCTTCCTATACTTTAACCGATCCAGTTTTTATGGTGAACCCGACCGTAGAATCCACATCAGACGTTCCAATACAAGCACGGGGTTCAATATTACCTATAAAACGGTAGAAGGCGGATGCGGTATCGGTATTCACAGCAGAGGATGCGGTTCGTTGCGTGTCGATGAGCCCAACAGCGTCTTCAATTTCGAGGATGCCGTTAAGAAAGCCAATCCGAACGTGACCGATCCGTACGATCTGGCTCAGCAGGAAGACGTGATCGAAGCCGTAGAAAACCTGATTGTAGACGAGTTCGCCTTGGAGACCGCTTTCGAAGGCAACCGTTTCTTCGACTTGATGCGTGTGTCGTTACGGCGCAACGATCCGATGTTCCTGGCCAAGAAAGTGGCCAACCGTAAAGGTTACGAAGACGCCACGTTGCTGAACCGTTTAAGCGATCCCGCCAACTGGTACTTCAAGTTACCGAACCGGTAATAACCACACAAAAGCGACAACCGCTTTTCTTACTCCCCGGACTTCCACAGTCCGGGGAGTTTTTTTATTCCTGCAAGACTTTTCGAAAAGAACCGGACGGTCACCTCTCCGTATCTCCTACGTCAAATGAATAACAAAAAATCATTTTTGTTTCCTATTGTGGAAACCCTTTGTTATCTTTGCAGAGCAATTCGAAAGAGAATGGATAAACAAATATTTCGGCTAGTATTGATGGAAGACGCCCGCGCCTTCCTTAAGTCTCTATCTGCTCCTGCGCAAAACAAAATATATTACAACATTAAGAAAGTACAAGGAGGTATTAGGGACGCTGAACTTTTCAAGAAACTAGATGATTCCGAAATATGGGAATTTCGCACGCTCTACCAAGGAATGGCTTATCGCCTGTTTTCCTTTTGGGACCGTGAGGAGCAAACCTTGGTAGTGGCGACACATGGAATAATTAAGAAAACGCAAAAAACTCCTTCCAAGGAGATTGCCAAAGCCGAGGAGATGAAGAAAAAGTATTTTGAGACTAAAAATAAATAACGGTATGAAACAGGTAGGAGATATGAAACTTTACTCTTTTGAGGAAGTATTAGATGAGGACTTAGGCAAAATAGGGACCCCAAAGAGAGACGCTTTCGAAGCTGAAGTCGAAGCAGAGCTCCACGCCTATCATATTGGCGAGGCCATCAAACAGGCCCGCAAGGAGAAGAACCTGACACAGGCACAGCTTGGGAGCTTGATAGGGGTGCAAAAGGCCCAGATTTCCAAGATAGAGAGCGGCAAGAATCTCAGCCTTTCCACTATCGCGCGGATCTTTAAAGCCATGGAGATACAGGCTAATCTTGTTTTCGGTAATGTATCCTTGTCTCTTTGGTGAACTCCAACAAAACCCATACAGGCCGGTATCCCTGATAAAGGAACCGGCCTTTTTCATACCCTAGGATTTCTTTCTTCTCCGTATTATTGTACCTGAAAGGGTATAATCAAAGGCTTTTGCATAGTCTCTATACCCGAAAAGATGTAGAAACAGAATAAAGTACTATATTTGCACCCAAAAGGGTATAATTATGGAACAAACCGTATTTTCCCAATATGTAAAATCTATGCGCAAGCAGTACAATCTAACGCAAATAGAGTTGTCAGAGAAATCTGGCGTAGGATTACGTTTTGTCAGAGAGTTGGAACAAGGCAAACAAACCCTTCGCCTGGACAAAGTAAACCAGATACTAAATCTTTTCGGAAGCGAAGCCGGTGTTACCCCCATAACTAAAAATGATGAAACATGACATTAGCAGGAAACAGTGACTTCAAAAGTTGGGTGTCACAGTTGAAGAAAGATATACGTGGCGCACAGATTCGTGCGGCAATAAAGGTAAATACGGAATTACTTCGCCTCTATTGGCGTATGGGCGCAAACATATGTAAAAAACAGGTATCAGCTTCTTGGGGCGATGGGTGGCTTAAAGAACTTAGCCGTGAACTAACGGCAGAGTTTCCTGATATGAAGGGATTTTCTTATCGCAACCTAAGATATATTCGACAATGGTATGAATTTTATTATCAGCAACTTGCAAATTGGCAACAACCTGTTGCCAATTTGAGAAATGAGACTGAACAACAGCCTGTTGCTCAAATAAGTGAAGATGCTTTCTTTTCTGTTCCATGGGGGCATCACCTTTATATTATAACCCAATGCAAAGATGTTAACAAGGCTGTATTCTATCTTAACAAAACTGTTGAACTTGGCTGGAGCCGTGCCGTCTTGCTGAATTTCCTTGATACTGACCTTTATGAGCGTCAGGGTAAGGCCGTGAACAATTTCCGCAGATTATTGACAGAACCGCAAAGCGATTTGGCTGCGCAAACTTTGAAAGACCCATATAATTTTGATTTCCTTACTCTTGATGGAGAATATCGTGAGCGCGAACTTGAGAATAGCCTTATACAAAACATTACTCGCTTCTTACTTGAATTAGGTACCGGTTTTGCTTTTATTGGTCGCCAAGTGCCTTTAGTTATTGGGGATGAAACCGTATATCCTGATTTGTTATTCTATCATTTAGAACTGCGTTGCTACGTAGTGGTCGAATTGAAAGTAACTAAATTCAAAGGGGAGCACTTAGGTCAATTAGGAGTGTATGTGAGTGCTGTAAATCATATCAAAAAGAAGCCAATAGATAATCCCACTATCGGATTGCTTATTTGCAAGACAAAGAATAATGTGATGGCACAATATGCGCTTGAATCCACTAATCAGCCAATTGGAATCTCTGAGTATCAATTGTCACAGCTTATGCCTGAAAACATACAGAGTCAGTTGCCTACTATTGAGGATATTGAAGCGACGCTCTCCGATAATGATATTGATAAAGAATCTAAATCAGACAGCCACAATATTTAATTGAGCATATTTCAGACAAAGTATGAAAAAATTAATTACCAGTCTATTGACATTAGCTTTCCTAACAGGGGGCATAAACTTTAATCCCAAAGTAAATGAGGAAAAAGAAATCAGAGAAGAATCTTTAGAAGTAAAAGATGACCCTGCACGAGGAATAGCTATGCAGAATAGTTCACACCTCAAATCTAAGAATGTTCCAATTGATGGAATACTTAATAAATTTGTAGCTCTCGTATGGTAAGAAGCGAATTCAAAACAGAAGAGGAAACAACAGACCAAGCTGTCCTTTGTGATTCACGTTGACTAACGCAATGCTTTTGTTTGCAGACTTTGACGGCCAAACAACCTGTTCAAACGGCAGGAGACCAGCCTAAATCCGTGCCCTACCGGGGAAAATGCCGCCGTCCATCATGAAACGGGGCGTGCATCCCGTCTCACTTTTTCGCCCGCCCCGTTGTCTTCTTCCGCTCACCGCGTTGTATCGTCTCGCTCACCACACAGGACGCACCCCCACTTCCTCATAACCTCCTTCCCTACGCTCCCCGGATAGCCGGTTTTACCCCTTACGGGATGGGGAATATCCCCCTCCCGGAGTTTGCGAAAAAACGGCTTCACGGATTCACAAAACATATAACCTTCTATTCATCAAACGCTTAAGTGTGAAGGGCAACATCCGGGCGCCTTCACAACCCCTTCACAGGCTTTCACCCCAACAGAACCGGCACAAAAAAGGCGCCTTGCGACCGTTTTACCGCAAAGCGCCTCAAAAAGTCAGTCGATAACGCGACCGAACGGTGTTATTTCTTCACCGGTGTCACGATATACGTAAATTCATAATCCTTGAACGGCATCTGGTATTCGCTGCGCGGCCATGCACCCCAGCTGTTCACACAAGCCAGACCCATCTGACGACCGGCCACCTTGACAACCGTGAAATCGCGAGGCGTCAAATCGCCGGAATGGCTCTGATGTGCTCCCTTGTTCGAACCGTCGTCCAAGTCGGAAGCCAGATAGTTCAGGCTGCTGCACTCCATCGCACCCGTAGCGCGGAACTCCAGACCGCCTCCCTGCGCATCCAATACACGCCAGTAGCGCACCTCGGTTTTGTTACCGCTCTCCTGCGGACGTACATAGCCCCAATACTGATCGGCCACTTTCTGTGTGTACACGCCCAGACGATCGCCGTTGTTACGGTCGATATAGTTCTCGCCCGGCCCCTTGCCGTAGAAGTTCACCGTATCGAAAGCTTTCGGCATCACCCATTGCATGCCGAAACGCAGCAACTGCGGCTTTTCCTTGGCCTGTTCGTTCACGTCGAGGGCTTCCGTCACCACCAGTTCACCTTTCACGTCGAGCGTGTAGGTCATGGTCAGTGTGGCATCCACACCCGGCATCTCGTATACGGCCTTCACCTGCTTGGCAGCCTCCTTGTCCGTACACTCGAACGATTTGAGTTTCATTTCGGGATTCTTCCAGGCGCGCAGATGGTTCTGAAGGCCTGCACCGTAGTCGTTATCGGTGGGGGCACGCCAGAAGTCGGGTTTCACGGCAAAGCCCTCTTCGAGCATCGGGCGACCGTCTACATCCAAGTAGTCGATCCATCCCGTCCATTTGTTGAACGTCACGCTCGTAGCGCCACCCGTCAAGGTCAGACAAGCCTTCATCTCGTCTTTGGTCACCATCTCCACAAAATTTCCTTTCTTATCCTTTTCGGGCACGGCGGCAGCCAGCACAGCCTCTGCCGTAGGGAACTTATACGGATTCAGCACAAACTGCTGACGGGCGATGGCATAGCCTTTCTTGAGCAGCGGCTCGTCCTTGTGCAGCACGAAGTCGATGTTCAGCACCACTTCCTTATCCCCACATTTGGCCAACGCCTCGGCCACGCTGTTGCCGAACCGGATCGTTGCCGTCTGTTGAGGAGCGATATTCGTCACTTCCTTCAGCAGCACGCGATCCACTTCCTTCCCCTCGCATTCCACGGTAAGGATGGCGTTCACATCCTCCAGCGGACGGAAGAAACGTTCGTTGTAAACGTCCATCGTACCGGCCTTCACGTTGAGGTTCTTTACCCATATATCCTGATAATAATAGCGCACCTCGTTGGCATGCGGATTGGGCTGACGGTCGGGATTGATCACACCGTTGCAGTTGAAGTTATGGTCGGTGGCCGGATAGCGTCCGTAGTCGCCGCCATAAGTATAGATGATCTTGCCCGTCTTCTTGCTCTTGTCGCGCAAGCCCTGATCCACGAAGTCCCAGATGAAACCGCCCTGGTACTTGGGATATTTGCGCACCAGGTCCCAATATTCCTTGAAACCGCCCATGGAGTTACCCATAGCGTGGGCATACTCACACTGGATGAGCGGACGCGGGTTGTCGCCCTGGGCGTACTTCTCGCACCAACCGTAATCGGCATACATCGGACAATAGATGTCCGTCTTGCCGTTCTGTCCGGCCTGCTCGTACTGCACGGGACGGCTGGGATCATAGGCTTTCACCACCTCGTAGGCCTTCTCGAAGTTAGGACCGTAGCCGGCTTCGTTACCCAAACTCCAGAAGATCACGCTCGGATGGTTCTTCTGAATGCGCACGTTGCTTTCGTTGCGCTCCACATGTGCTTTGGCATAGGCCGGATTCTTGGCCAGCGTCTTGTCGCCGTAGCCCATTCCGTGGCTTTCGATATTGGTCTCGGCACACACGTACAATCCGTATTCGTCGCACAGATCGTACCAACGGGGATCGTCGGGATAGTGGCAGGTGCGCACGGCATTCATGTTCAGTTCCTTCATCACCTTGATGTCCTGTATCATGCGTTCCACCGACATCACATAGCCCCCTTCGGGATCCAGTTCGTGGCGGTCGGCTCCCTTGATCAGGACGGGCTGTCCGTTTACAAGCACCTGGCCGCCTTTCACTTCCACCTTGCGGAATCCCACCCGCTGCGGGATGGTCTCAAGCACTTTGCTCCCATCCTTCAACGTGGTGTACAACGTGTACAGGTTGGGGACCTCAGCCGACCATTTCAAGGGGTTCTTCACATCGAGTGTCACGTCGGCGGCACTCTTCTTGTCCAGCACCACTTCTTTGGCAGCCACTTCGCGGCCTTCTTTATCCTTCAGGCTCAACGCCAACGTTTTGCCGGCGGCCTTCACACCGTCCACTTTCACGCGGAGCACACCGTCGGTATAGTTGTTCACCAGATCGGGCGTGATAAACAAGTCCTGCACATGAGCCGCCGGACGGGCATACAGGTACACCTCACGGGCAATACCCGTAAAGCGCCAGAAGTCCTGGTCCTCCAGATACGAGCCGTCGCACCAGCGCATCACCTGCATGGCGATAAGGTTCTTCTTGCCGGGGGTGAGGTACTTGGTCAGATCGAATTCGGCAGCCACCTTGCTGTCCTCGCTGTAGCCTACAAACTTACCGTTCACCCACACCTTCAAGTTCGATGTAGCCGAACCTACATGCAGATAGATGCTCTCGCCTTTCCAGCCGGCGGGCACTTCTATTTCCCGACGATAGGAACCCGTATAGTTGTTCTTCTCCTCCACATAGGGCGGGTTACTGTCGAACTGGGTGTCCCAGGAATACCCCACATTCTTATAAATACGATCGCCGTAGCCCAGGATCTCAAACAATCCCGGTACGGGGAACTCTCCCCACCGGCTGTCGTCAAACTTCAAGGCAAAGAAGTCCTTCGGAGCCTTATCGTGGTCTTTCGAGAAATTGAACTTCCACATCCCTTCAAGCGAAAGGTAACGGGCGGATTGTTTTTTCAGACCGGTCCGGACCAGCGCATCGCTCTCGTAAGCAAAGAACGAAGCACGGGGAACCTCGCAATTCACGCGGTTCACCTCAGGATCCAGCCAATACTCTTTTTGCTTCTGCGCCGCAGCCGACATCGCCGACAGGCAGGCACACGAAAGTAAAAGTTGTCTTATCATGGATATTTGATGATTTAAATGCGCCGAAGCGCCGTTAATAAAAAGTTTTGCTGTTTACGTCCACAAAGTTAACATTTTTACATAGTGGAGCCGATTTCTACAAAAACTTTTTAGAAAATTTAGAAGAAAACACAGGCTAATCGTGCTTTTATTCGTAACTTTGGCTGATAATATTGTAAATGTTACACCAAATCCATTATATCGGTCGTATGAAGAACCCAAACAAAGTCTGGGCCGCCTGCCTGCCGGGCGCACTGTTCCTGATTGCAGCGGGTTGGGCACTGCTGAAATACGAACAGGAATTCCTGTTCCGCGCGCAGGAACTGAGCCTGTTTCTGCCCACGTCTCTTTTTTATAAAACACTGACCGCCTATCCGGGAGGCACCCTGTCGTGGATAAGTGCCTTCCTGATACAGTTTTTCCACAACCCGCAGACGGGCATCGTGCTGTTAGTGGCGCTATGGGGACTAATCATGGCGCTGGGAGCCGCCGTCTTCCGCGTCCCGGCGCGATGGAGCGGTCTGCTTCTGATCGCACCGTCGGCTCTGCTGGCGGCTATCGTACAAACCGGATATTTTATCTTCTACGCCAAATTACCGGGCTATCTGCTAATGCCCACGGTCGGTATGCTGACGGCATTGTGCGCCGCTGGTGTGTGGCGGCTGCTGCCCGCACGCTACGGCCTGCGTCTGCTCTGGATGACCGTATGGATCGGAGGCGGCTATCCCTTGTTCGGTGCATGGAGCTTTCTGGGCACACTCTGCATGCTCCTTCTGCTGTGGACAACGGATAAACAAGCTATTGCCTCCGGGAAACCAAGCACCGCACGGCGCAGCCTCGTCACCTTCCTGGGCATCGCCCTGACGCTGATCGTCCCCCTGCTGTTTTATCACTGCTATGCACAAACCGGCCTGGCGCACATCTATACGGCGGGCCTTCCTAATTTCCAAGTGGGCGAAACCACGTTCTTTCACTATCGTTACCCCTACCTCGTGCTGGCCTTGTCGATGCTGCCGGTGGCAGGAGCCTGCCGTCTTACTCCGCAACGAATGAAAGGCATGTACGCCTTCCTGCTGCAAGGCCTGCTGACGGTTGCGCTAGGGGCAGGCGTGAAAGCCTGTTGGTACCGCGACGCCAACTTCGACAAGGAACTGCGCATCGCACGTGCCGTGGAACGGTTGGACTGGGAGGAAGTGCTGAACATAGCCCGCGACGGATCGAGCGGAGCGCCCACCCGTCTCATCGTCATGAACAAGAACCTGGCCCTGTTCCGCCTGGGAAGAGCCGGCGACGAGATGTTCCATTATCCCGACGGAGGCACACCGCCAAACGCACCTTTCACCGTGCGGCTGGCCCAAGTGGGCGGCAAACCGCTGTATATGCACTACGGCAAGGAGAATTTCGCCTACCGCTGGTGCATGGAAGACTGTGTGGAATTCGGATGGAACATTGAGAACCTGAAACTGATGGTCAAGACCGCCCTGCTGAACGGCGACCGCGACGTGGCGCGAAAATACCTGAACCTGCTGAAACGAACCCGATACTATGCCGACTGGGCCTGCCATTACGAAACCTATCTGGAACACCCCGACCGGTTGGCGAAAGACCCGGAATTCGCTCCCATCCTGCACATGATGACCTACCGCGACCAGCTGGACGGAGACAACACGCTGGTAGAAATGTATCTGCTCAAAGCCTTCGCCAACGGCGACGGTGACGACCCGCTGTATCAGGAACAGACACTCATCGCCGCCCTGCTGCTGAAAGACATCGACTTGTTCTGGCCCCGCTTTTTCAAATACGCAACCCTGCACACCGGTGCCCCGCACATGCCCACCCACTATCAGGAAGCCGTCTACCTGTACGGCCATCTGGAGAACAAGGTGGACATCAGCCAAATGCCGTTTGACGCCGAAGTAAAGGATACCTACGAGCGCTTCATGGCGTTCAACCGCCAGTGCGGAGCCATGAGCGAGGCGCAGAAAGCGCTGGCCTTTTATCCGCAGTTCGGCCACACCTTCTACTATTATTATTTTCTGGTTCGTAACATCAAGACCTATTGATATGAAACACGCGCTGAAATCCCTTTTCTACCTGTGCGGCCTGTGGACACTGGCCGCCTGCGAAGTGTCCGTCCCGACAGACTATAGCGAGGCCGACAGCTTGCCGCGCATTTATCCCGACTACACGGAGGTGACGGTGCCCTGCAACATCGTACCGCTCCACTTCCATATCGACGAGGAAGCCGACGAATACATCACACGACTGACCACGCCGGCCGGCGAATGGGTGACCGGCGGACGCGACGTGACCCCGGGCATAGAACGCTGGCAGAAGATGCTGACCGAAGCCCGGGGCAAAAGTCTGCGCGCCGACGTATTCGTTCGCTGCGGCGACCGGTGGAAGCATTTTCTTCCGTTCACCATCCGTGTGGCTGATGTTCCCATCGACCCCTATCTGTCGTACCGCCTCATCGCTCCCTCCTACGTCACGTACGAAGATCTCGTCATCAGCCAGCGAAACCTGACGAATTTCGACGAGGAAGTGATCTACGGCAACATGCTTGTCTCCGACGAGAAAGACGGACAGTGCATCAACTGTCATTCGTACCAGAACTACAACCCCAACCGGATGCAGTTTCATGCCCGGCAGGCTCACGGGGGCACCCTGATCGCTTGCGACGGGCGGCTGACCAAAGTGAACCTGAAAACCGACTCAACGCTTTCGGCCGGTGTCTATCCGGCCTGGCATCCGTCGGAGAAACTGATCGCCTACTCCACCAACCATACCGGCCAAAGTTTCCACACGCGCGACTTGCAGAAAGTGGAAGTGGAGGATACGCAAAGCGACCTGATCCTGTACGATCTGGAGCGCAACGAGGTGAGCACCATAGCGCAGGATTCCTGCGAACTGGAATGTTTTCCCTGGTGGAGCCCGGACGGCAACTACCTCTACTACTGCTCGGCCCATTACGAAAAACAGGACACCGTGACCCTGGAATACGATATGATCCTGCACTACAAGGACATCAAATACAACCTGTACCGCAAGCGCTTCGACACGGCCAGCCGCCGTTTCGGACCTCGGGAGACGGTGTTCGATGCCGCCGCACAGGGCAAAAGCGCCACCCTGCCCCGCCTGTCGCCCGACGGGCGCTATCTGCTGTTCACATTGGCCGAATACGGAGTGTTCCACATCTGGCACAAAGATGCCGACCTTTATCTGACGGATTTGAAGACGGGACAGACACGTGCCCTGGCCGAGGTGAATTCCGACGACGTGGAGAGCTATCATTCCTGGAGCAGCAACGGACATTGGATCGTGTTCAGCAGCCGGCGCAACGACGGCAACTTCACCCGTCCCTTCTTCGCCTACATCGGACGGGACGGGAAGGCCTGCAAACCGTTCGAACTGCCGCAGGAGAACCCGGAGATGCACCGCCAATTCCTGCGCAGCTACAACATCCCCGAATTTATGTCGGGACCTGTCACCGTCAGTCCGCAGGAACTGGCCGCCACCCTGAAAACCGAACCTCAACCCGTCCGTTACGGCGGACATAAATAAACCGCACTATCATGAAAACCGTATGTCTCCCCCTCCTGTTCGGGGCTTTGCTGACCGGAACCATTCTGCCGGTCCGGGCCCAAGGAACGGCTGAGGACTACAAGCGAGCGTACTCGCTCTATGAAAAATTCAATGCCAACAATCTGTATAACAAAGCTGAAGAGATCCGCTGGTGCGGTCCGTCACGCTTTGTATATGCCGCCAACACGGTTCCCGGACGCGCCTATTACATCGGAACCGTGACCGACGGAAAAGCCGACGTGAAACCGGTTCAAATGGAACGGATGGCCGAACTGCTCTCACAGCAGACGGGACAGACTGTGAGACGGGACCGGCTGCGCCTGGAGCATTTCCGAGCCGACCCGGAACCGGCTTCCACGGTACGCTTCGTCTACGGCGGTTATCACTGGACAGCGGAACAGGCCTGCACCCCCGATGCCACACTGACAAAGGAGAAAGCCGTGGAGCGCCCCCGTCCTGCCGGCCGCCAGCGCCACTGGATGGAAGTGGACGACGAAAAAGGGGCCGGCCCCGTGGCTTCACCCGACGGCACCCGACGCGCCTACATCAAGAATGACAACATTTACGTAAGCGACGCCGACGGACGCAACGAACGGGCTTTGAGCAACGACGGAACGGCGGGCAACTACTATTCCTCTTACATCCAATGGAGTCCCGACGGACGTTATGTGTGTGCCAACCGTATCCGCCCCGCCGAAAAGCGCTATGTATATTACGTGGAAAGTGCGCCGCGCCACCAGTTGCAACCCGTTCTGCACAAACAGGAATACGCCAAGCCGGGCGACGAACTGCGTTTCAAGGTGCCCTGCCTGTTCGAGGTCGGTACCGGGCGCGCCGTTATCCCTTCCACCGAACTTTTCGCCCGACAGTACGATCTGCGCGGCCCCCAATGGAACGCCGACAGCAAGGCCGTCACATTCGAATACAACGAGCGCGGACACAAGACATTCAGCGTGTTGGAACTGAACGCCGAATCCGGCCTGGTACGCACCTTGGTAAAGGAAACCAGCCCCACTTTCGTCAACTACAACCGTTATTTCCGTCATACGCTGAAAGACGGCCGACACATGATATGGATGAGCGAGCGCGACAACTGGAACCACCTCTACCTGTACGACCTGGAAAAAGGCAAGGTAAAACGGCAGATTACGCGCGGCGAATGGGTGGTGCGACAGGTGTTGCGCGTAGATGAGGAACGGAACCGGATTTACTTCACCGCCAGCGGCATGAATCCCGGCGAAGACCCGTATCTGATTCATTACTATGCCATCGGACTGGACGGTCGCGACCTGATCTGCCTCACCCCGGAAGAAGGGAACCACGAAGCCCGGTTCAATGATGATTTCTCCCTGCTGATCGACACGTATTCGAAAGCCGACCAGGCTCCCGTCACCGTGTTCCGCAGCACGGAGCATCCCGAAAAGGCACAGACACTGGCCGAAACCGACATCACCCGCCTGACACAAAACGGATGGCGGGCCCCCGAGGTCTTCACGGCCCCGGGCAGAGACGGCACCACACCGATGTGGGGCCTCATCCAGCGCCCCACCCGTTTCGACCCCTCGCGGCGCTATCCGATCATCGAATACATCTATGCCGGGCCCGGCGATGCCTATACTCCGAAAAGTTTCCTTTCCTACAACCACAACATGACGGCGCTGGCCGAACTGGGCTTTATCGTGGTGCAACTCGACGGTATGGGCACTTCCTATCGCGGCAAGAAGTTCGAGGACGTGTGTTACAAAAACCTGAAAGACGCCGGTTTCCCCGACCGCATGGCATGGATACGCGCCGCAGCCGCCCAGTATCCTTACATGGACATCGAGCGCGTGGGCATTTTCGGTGCCTCGGCCGGCGGACAAGAGTCTACCACCGCCGTACTGCTTCATCCCGATTTCTACAAAGCCGCTTATTCCAGTTGCGGTTGCCACGACAACCGGATGGACAAGATATGGTGGAACGAACAGTGGATGGGCTACCCCGTAGACAGCAGCTACATAGCCTGTTCCAACGTGGAAAACGCCCATAAACTGACACGACCGCTGATGCTGGTCGTAGGCGAACTGGACGACAATGTAGACCCGGCCTCGACGATGCAGGTGGCCGATGCCCTGATCCGGGCCGGCAAAGATTTCGAGCTGGTAGTCATACCCGGTGCCCGCCATACGATGGGCGAAGCTTTCGGCGAGCACAAACGCTACGACTTCTTTGTCCGCCATCTGATGGGAAAGACGCCACCGGCCTGGAGCGAAGTGAAATAACGCTTCCGCCGTTCGCAGACATCATTCCGTATACTTACGCCACAGGCCCGGTCGCAACACCGGGCCTGTGGCATTCTCCGTCTGCCGGTCGCCTACGTTCCGGCGGCAGCACGCTGTGTCAATACAGGTAAAATTCCAACGGTTCCTTATCCTTTTTCACCGCCACCTTCTTCAGTTTCGGACAATTGTTAACCATATTCGCGCGCTGCGGTTCGTCCAGTCCTTTTCTAAAGTCCAGCACCTGCAATTCCGGGCAGTCCTCCACCAGAATCTCGTGCCGTTTCAGACGACCGTTAAACACGATCTCACTCAATACGGTACAATTGCCGATCGCATGGTTGGCCGCCCGCTTCACCTCTCCGAACTCCAACCGCCTCAGTTTAGTCAAGTCGTTAATCGCCATCATTCCCAGATAATCCAGTTCGGGCGACATCCGAATCTCTTCCAGATTCCAGCAGGAATTAAAAGCATAATTACCGATGAATTTCACGGTGGGGGGAATCACCACCCGCTTCACATCCGAATATTCGAACGCCCCCTCCTCGATCCGCTCCAGCTTTTCGGGCAGAATGATTTCCTCCAGATGGCAATTGCGGAACAGAAAAGCCGGTATCGTATTCCGGTAGTTGCTGATCTGGCGGGAGGACAGGTAAAATAAATACTGCCCTCCTCCGGCAACAAATTCCGCATTTCTCAGGTCCAGGCTGGTCACTTGCCCGCGTGTACGTTCCTGCGAGGCACCGTATCCGGTGTAGTGCCGCAGAAGAGAGGCATCTCTACCGTTCAGCTTACCGCTGATGATCATCTTCGTGATCGTCCGTCGCTGCTCCACAGGGATCTGCGCCAGATAGTCCCTCAATGTGCCGGGCGATTTGATATGCGCTTTGAACGTCTTGCCCGCAAAACCGCCCATAACGGCCAGACACCCCAACAGGGTTAACATCATTTTTCGTAACATATTAGATTCTCCTTTTATTTATTCAACATTGATCTGTCTGTTCGCTTTCACTACCAAGGTCAGGCCCTGCAACGAATTGATCCGTTCCACCAACTCTTCCAGTGTCAGGGTGTGGGGCGCCTTGAAATGCAGTTTCTTATCCATCGAGGCCGACCGCACCTCGCCCAATGAGGCGTCGTAGAACCGACACACATCCTTGAGAATATCACGCAACGAGGTATTGTCGTAGCAGAAAAAACCTTTCTGCCACATCTCGGCCTGCCCGTCGGTGGGACGGATTTCCAGTTCGCCGCCGACACTCAGACTGACGTCCTCACCGGGTTTCATCACCAGCGAATCCGCCCGTTGCAAGCTCTTCACCCGTACGGCCCCTTCCATCAGCGACACGCGGTAAGGGACGTCCGCATACGCCCGCACGGTGAAGTGGGTGCCCAGCACGCACACCTGCGCCTTGTCGGTCTCCACCCGGAAAGGCTTTGCGGCATCGGGCTGTACCTCGAAATAGGCTTCGCCCTGCAACTGCACCCGCCGCTCCGGGCCGTCGAAGACACGCGGATATACCAGCCAGCTCTCCGGGCTGAGATGTACCCGTGTACCATCGGCCAGCACCAGTCTGTGGCTACACCCGCGCGCCACCGTTACGCTCTCCATTCCTTCGCCGGCCGCAGCCTCCACCCGCACGCCGGTCGGCCCTCCGACATACGGGGCCGTCTCTTCCGTAGCCATCCGGCGGAACAGGAAGAAGCCGATCAACAGACAGGCGGCCAAAGCCCCTCCCATCCAACCGTAACGGCGAAAACCGACGGCTACCGGCGGGCGCTCCGTCAGGTGCTCCCGCTCGAAACGTCTCCACTGTGCCTCCACGTCCGGTTTCGGCACCTGCCGGCGCACCTGTGCCTGCCCTACCTCATCAATCCAATCGCCGAATTCGTTTCTCAATTCATCGACCGCCGTGTACCACTCCCGGTCCTTTTTATCTTGCATCGTACTCATAAGGTCTGATTTATTCGTTTTCTTTCATTTGGTCTCTTACTATTCTCAACGCGTTACGCACCTGGTATTTCACCGTGCTCTCGCTCACTCCCAATTCCTGTCCCGTCTCGCGGTAGGTGCGTTGTCGGAAGAAGCAGGCCTCCAATATTTTCTGCGTCAGCGGCGGTAGTTTGGCCAGGAGCTTCTCCACCCGGCGCAGACGTTCCTCCTGTTCCTCGGTCTCCCGCCCGGCTTCCAGATCGGTCTGCAACCACCATTCCCGGTAGCGGTCCACCGCTTGCTTGCGTCTCAGACTGTCTATGCAGAGGTTACGGACCGTAACGTACAGGAACGCCCTTACCGTATGCGATTCCGATTTCGGGAAACGTTGCCACAGACGGGCAAAGGCTTCGTGCACGACGTCGTGCGCCTCCTCTTCTTCGCCCAGTATGGAGAACGCTCTGACAAACAGTTCTTCATAATGTGCCCGAAACAAACGCTCGAACTCTTCTTTAGCTACATTTTTCTTCCACATGTTTTCTCTTTTATTTGGATTTGCCTCCCGAACCCCATGTCCAGGATAGCGTCAGATTCACCTGATTGCGCGTATCAAGCACCGCTTCCACCCGCCGGACCTGCTCACCGCAGCCCGACCGCCATTCGCTGTACTCTTCGTCCTCCCAGCCGAAAGGATACAGCCACTCCAATCCCAGCCGCCAGTCCCCCAGCCTGCGGGTCACATAGAGTTTCTGCGTCGCCGCACGACGTATTTCCATATCACCCAGCAAGGTGCGCTCGGCATTTCCCCATATCAGCCCATAGCTCCAGTCGCTCATCCGACCAGACAGTTCCGCCGTCCAACGGCTATCGTAAAGACTTCGCCGGCAGGAACGGCTACGGTAGTCCATGCGGTGCCAGGCGTATCGGGCCGCCACCTGCAACCAAGGGATTCCAGGACGGAAAGTCACGGCGGCAAAAGGATAAAAGTCCGTAGCCGCCCTTCCGTTCTCCATCCGATACACCCACTCGCCCGCTGCTTCGGCCAGCCGCGTGACAGACGCCATCGGACGCCTCACATAGCGGTAGTCCACTCCCAGCGAAAGGCTATACTCTTGTTTGTTCACTTCTATCCCGACCTGTTGTTTCCAGTCGGCGGAAGGACGTAACCGGGCATCGCCCATACTGCCGTGACGCGCATCCAGCGGACGGTAGCACAGCGCTGTCCGGGCCACATCGGGCATCAAAGGGACCACCGTCAGCCCGTAATGCAACGCCACTTCCTCGACCGGGCGGTAATACACAGCGCCTCCGGGTGCCCACACCCAATCAGTGTGCCGTCCGTGCCCCGCGTTCAAGTCCAACCAGTGCAAGGTCTGTTCCAGTCTCCCCTGCCAGTGCTTGCCCGTATATTCGTACCCTGCCGACAGGCGGTAAGCTGCCGTTCGCAGTTCGTCGCGGGTGTCCGGTCCGTATGTCTGCCGCAGCACGGCATACCGACGGCTATGTGCACTGCCTACCCGCCAGGTGCCATACCGTCCGGTGCGTTCGTAATCGGCCCCGAACGTTCCGTCCCACTGCTGTTCGCGACGATGCAGGGCATAACGGAATGCCGGCAACCGGCAACGGTAGTTTTCATAATTCTCTTTTTCGTCGGCGCCCGTCAGCCACCCGGATACTTGCAGGGCCAGCCGGTCTTTCTCCCGGAATCGCCGTCCGTAAACCGCCGTCAGCCTGGCATCCCATGCACGACCGGCACATTCTCTGCGGTCGATCCCCCGGAAATCCGCCCCGTCCCGCCACAACTGTCGGCTCACCCCGCTACCGGGGTCCCGCTCCAGTCCGGCATTTATATGCAGGTCCCATTCGTTTCTTTCCGTACCGTGCCAGCGCACGCCTCCTTCCAGCCGGTGCTCCTCCCGTGCACGGTGTCCCCGTTCCGTCAAAGCCTGCTCGCCGTACGGCTCCGGTTCCGTCCCTGTCCACTCCTCCTCGTTGCGGATGCGATGCCGCTGTACCTGATGCCACCGGTAAGCTGCCTGCCAGTCGAATGCGTCACCCGCCTGCCGGCCATACAGTGCCAACCGGTTGTCGGCCCACGGGAGCGCACCGAGGATTTCGGCCCCTCCTCCAAGGTTCGTGTGCCGCTTCGTCACCAGATTGATAGCCGACATGCGGTTTTCTCCTCCGCCACCGGTGCCATACAAATACTCCACATAGACCACGTCGGTCGAACACAAGGCACGCAATTCGTAATACGATGCCTTACGCCCGTTGATACGAATGTCCATCTGAGCCGTCTGTCGTTCGGGCTGTCCGGCACTACCGATCAACCTGCCTCCGCCCGGCAACACAAGGTTGCCCAACAGGTCCATGCTGTTCAGCGTACCGGCCCGCTCCTCCGGTGTAGGCGTAATAATCAGCCGGTCGGGTTTATACAAAAGCGGTTCGCCGTGGATGTATACATTGTTCAGCGCCCATACGGTGTCTTTCAATTGAATATGCCCCAGATCGACGTCGGCCACCACATTCTGCATGGAGACTACATACGGTCGGCACCCCAGGCAACTCACCTTCAGGACTACCGACGGCAAAGAGCGGTTACCGATGCGGAAATAGCCGCTCTCATCGGCCACTGCCGCCGCTACACGCCGGTCGCTCTCATCACCATAGATCTCTACGGACGCACAAGGCAAAGGCATGTGATCGGCATCCAGCACCCGCCCCATAATGCTGGCTTCGTGTATTCGGTCCTCATAGCGGGATATGGAAATAAAATCACGTCCGCTCTTGAAATAGAAAGGCTTGCCCTCCAACAATTGTCCGACGGCCTCTTCCGCATCGGCAGCTTCCAACTGGCAAGTCACCCGATAAGGTTGCACCTCATCGTACACAAAAAGCAGCGTAGTCTGAAAATGACGTTCCACGATTTTCAAAGCCCGATAGAGCGGTTCCTGCGTCAAGCTGATATGCAAAAGGGAACCCGAAGACCTGGCGACCGCCCAGCCTGCCACCGACAATCGGAGCCATAGCCCTATCAGCAGCAGGCGCCTCGCCGTAACGGCTTGTCTGTTTCTCTCCGTGGTCTTCATATCCGTATTCTGCTTTTTTATCTATAAAACGTAATACCCGGCCAAAAAGACAAACCGGAATGTACTTTTTTTCAAAAAAAACGCCGTAAAGCAAAGGTAACGATTCTCTTGCAAAACGAAAGGAAACGGGTGCGTTTTTTAACTTTTCCGTGGACGGATTTCGTCGCATTTCGTCGAATCCGGTACAGGGCGCCGCCCCCTTTTGCCCTACAACGAGCCTTCCGAATACCGGTTGAAAGGCTCCGAAAGGACCGTACCGCCCCCCTTCCGAAACGCGGCGAGCATCCCGGAACAACGGGGTGAGCATCCCATTTTTACGCGGTGAGCATGACGTAAAAACGCGGTGAGCACCACATTTTCATGCGGTGCGCAACAGAAATACAAAAAAAGGGCATCTCTTGGGTAAGAGATGCCCTTGTATGGATTGCTTTTTCCCTAACGGAATTTTTATTTCACCGCACCGGCAGGCTGCCCTACCGTAACCTCCAACGGTTGTTGCAGCGTACGACCGTAGCGCCTCAGCCCGGCCTGCCAGTCGTCCAGTGTAGGTACGTCGTACTTGCTCCAGGCCGACCCGAAATAATAGGTAAACGTGCTTCCGGGCTGGTAGTCCGTAATCCCCACCACATGACCGACGGCACCGGCCGTCTCCTTTTCCAACGGAATGTAGCGGACCGTCTGTAACTTTTCGGGGAAGAGACAACCGAGATACAACTCGCCGTTCTGCGCCTCGGGATGGTCCATGGCATCGGCGTATGCCACATAGCCGTCACCGGCGTTCATCGCATAAGCCTGAGGAGCCGATTTGTGCACCACCACACCGGCTGCCAACTTACGGGGAGCCGACAAGTTGGTGTAAGCCACCTGCACCCGGTTGAGGTGTGTCCCCTTGTCGAGCGTAATAAGGCGTGTCTCCACCACACCCGTGTCCGTCCCTACCGTGAGGGGAGGATACGTCAGCCGGGCCGTGAAACGCAACGGACCGTTATCCAGTATGCGGCACTCCTTCCAGCACCAGGGATAAAGGAAGCGGTCACCGTCCATCAGGGCCGGTGCACCGGCTCCCAAGGTGGGGCCTACGGCATAGGCATCCATGCCGTAACCGTGGTCGCGGTGGTAAGTCAGCGTACGGTGCAGCGAGTCGGTCTCGCTTCCCCGTCCCGCCTTGCGCATGCGTGCCTGGATGCCGTAGGACGTCAGTTCACTGTTATATAGACCATCCACTACGGGAACGGGCCTGTTCTTGGTAAACACATCAAAGCCGTAAAGCGTCAGCTTGTCACGCTGCGAAGCCGGTCCGTAGGCACGCCATCCGTTACGGTCGTTCTCCCATGCCAGATCGTCCATACGGTCGGGATACACCCGTCCGTTGGCCGTATGCACATAGTCGGACGGTATGCCCTTGGCAAACCGGAACACAGCGGTCTGACCGGGACGCACAAAGGCCTGAATGAGTACCTTGCCGTCATAAGTAAGCTGATAGGGCACTTCATCGTTGTCGCCGTCGCGCACCACAAACTGGCGTCCACCCTCTATTTTCAGATTTTCGAATACCGTTTTCGCATCCAGTTCCACCACATCGTTACGGTTCCAGGCCGTAGGATTCTTCACGCTCACCGTAAACGTAGGGCCGTTCTTGCCATCGATGCTACCGTTCTGATAACGCGCCATCTCGCAGGCGGCCAGCAGCCAGGCTCCCGTGCCGAACGGAGCCTGCGAACGGGCATCCACCGTACGCGTCGGATCGGGCTTCTCGCCGATAGGCTGCACGTAGCCGATGCTCCCGTCGGGCTGCAAGGCAGTCTGTGTCAGATACGTCCAGGCCTTGTTGATGACGGGCATGTAGGTGTCGTGATCCAGATAGCCGTGGTTCACTCCCCACAGCAGACCGTAGGTAAAGAAGGCCGTACCGCTCGTCTCGGGACCGGGAGCATCGGCCTCGCAGAGCATACTGCGGCTCCAGTATCCTCCGGCCTGCTGGCAACGGGCCACGCCCTCGGCCAGTTCGCGGAAGCGTTGCACAAAAATGGCCCGGTGCTCATAATCGCGGGGCATATCGGCCAGTACCTTGGCCAGTCCGGCCAACACCCAGCCGTCGCCGCGCGCCCAGAAACTCTTGCCGCCGTCGGCCGTCTTCACTTTCGGATAAATATATTTGGCATCACGGTAGTAGAGCTGTGCTTCCTTGTCGTACATCAGACTGTCGCTCCAGAGAAAATTCTCATGCAGTTTGTCCAGATACATCCGGTCGCCCGTGAGCAGATACATCTTTGTCATGACGGGCATCACCATATACAGCGCGTCGGCCCACCACCAGAATTTGTTGTCCCTGCTGTGGCATTCGTAGCTCATCACCTCTTTGGCGCGCGCCACTTTGTATTCCGCCGGGTTTAGGTGATACATGTCGATGTACGTCTGGAAACAGATCTGCCAGTCGCCGAAGAGCACGAAATCCATCCCTTCCCCATACGTCTGGTAGCGCCATTTGCGTTTGTCGGTGCTCGTGGCTCCCATCCAGCGGTTATGACGACACCACTTTTCGCTGTAGTCCAGATAGGCCGGATCACCGGTAAGCCGGTAAGCCTCCATGTTGCCGGTAAAATAGGCGGCCTGGTCCCAAAAAGCCCATACCTGGGGCTTGCGGGTGGTCTGCCAGTAATCATTTACTTTCTTGATGAGCTGCAAGGTATTCGCAGCCGGCTCGCGCTGTTTTACTTTTTTCTTGCGGGCGGCCTGCGCTTCGGGCATCCCCGCTACAAGCAGGCCGAGCAACAGCCCGACCACTGTTCCAAGTCTTTTCATGATATGTTCGGATTTAGGAAATAAATACTACTTACGTACTTGTTTTTCATTCAACGGACAAAAATAGTTTTTTTTCCTGAGAAAATTCATGTTTTCGCACACAAATGTATAAGTTCTACGACAGTGCCCTCCTTTTTCATCCACATCAACAGAGATATTTATCATCTCAAGATTTTCTTTTTGTAAATATCAGATCGCACAATAGACAATATTACAAAGTCAGGGGGCTTACCATAAACTGAACAATATAGAAATTGTGCACCACACACCTTGATATTCATATAAAAGTTAATTCTTGCGATGTTAGTGTCGAGACTTGTTTTAGCGGTTATCTAATTGCTATTATACCTTTCGGGGTAAAGACTTCTTGATACGGCTTCTTTATAGACATTGCCCTCCGGCAGGGTTAACGATGAAAAAGCTTCTTGAACTTTATAAACAGTTGTGCTGTGTTCATCTACAATACCTAATGGAGTTATTACTCCATCAGTTGGTGCCGTCATTGCATCATACGCAATAAAGTTTATCGAAGCTGGTTGACTTGGAAAAGATGGTAATTTCTCTATTCCACCTAATCTATCCAAAATTCGTTTGTATACCGGGTTAGGACAGACTAAAAACAAGCCACTCCTGCACAGATCTTCTCGTTGAAGAACTTGACCTTTATAAATAATTTGAGGAATAATACGTTTTGACACATTTTCCCAGTTCAACCCAGCAGTATCACTTATGACTTCACGCCTTTCAGCTAAAGCTATTTGGGCTGCACCATAACTGCCCGTGGTATCTATCGTCTGAACCTCAATTGCAGTCAGTTCCGCAAGTTCTCCGTATTGATCAAGCCGAGCCAATACCCAGTCAACAAAGTATGACCCCATTCCCTTACGTTGAGGTAACCGCAGTTCTCCACCCCATCCTTTACCAAAGACTGCTATGGCTCCTCTTTCTTGCCTCGCTTTATGAACAGCGACTCGACCAGAATATAAGTTCAATTTAGTATGGAATGCTTTCTCTGCTATAAGATGTAACATTTTATAGTTGTCTGCATATAATCTGATAGGGCAGCAGATTACGTTTGGAGATCCCGGCGTTTTTTGCCTTATAGCACATACACCCGAGATTACCTTATCTCGTGCTAGGTTTTTAATACAATAGTTACCGAGAAATGGACAATTCTTTCTCGCTGCGGTCTTTAGTGATGCCTCCGATTTATCCGAAGCACTATAACCAAAAAATTCTGCAATATATCCAGCCATGACTAATGATTGTCGATAAGATTGATAAGACAATTTCCAATGGCCTTAGCAAGCAATGGAGGAACAGCATTGCCTACCTGCGCAAATTGCTCGGCCATTGAACCATTGAAAATATAATGATCTGGGAAAGACTGTATGCGTGCGGCCTCTCTTACTGTAAAAGATCGGTTCTGCTCGTAGTGGATAAAAGCCCCCCAATGAGGATCACACTTTGTTAAGATAGTCGATGCAAGGCCATCTTTAGTAACCCGTCCATATCTCTTGGTATGATCAGATTTACGAGCGCGTTGCATGCCCTTAGGAAGCAAATCAAATGGTATATTAGTCCAGTTTCCGCCTGGCGGAATATGAGACATTCGCTCTATATTTTGTTTTGAAAGCGCAGGCGATTCATGGTTGTATACTCCAACAGAACCATTTCGCAAAGATTTCTGATAATCACAGAATGGTTCACATAAGTAATCTTTCACTGTATCACCTCTTTCTCCGCATTCAAGAAACGGTAAATCTCCAATAGCCTCATATACAGTAGTGAATCGAGCTTCTACATTGGACAATGGAGCACACACCAAATTACGACCATCAAATGTTGATGTGAAATTTGGACGAATTGGAGCATGGAAAATGGGATTAGGGAATGCTCCATCAGGCAATTCTGCCCCTCTAAAACCAATAATTATGGTTCTCCACCTCATTTGAGGAACACCATAGTAGGCTGCTCCCAAAATTCTTACATCTGCTCCATAGCCAAGATTCGCAAGAGCTTCAAGAATAGCATGAAGCGTAGCACCATTTTCAAAGGATACAAGCCCAGGTACATTCTCAATTAGAACGATCTTTGGCATGAAAGCCGAAACAAATCGTAGATAATCTTTGAACAAGTGATTTCTATGATCTTCAGTACTTCTCACCGGGGCATTTATAGAAAAACCTTGGCAAGGAGGACCTCCAGCAAGTAAACTTAGTTCACCCTTGATTAGCCCAAGTTCTTCTCTTATTTTTTCCGCATCCAAAAAGCGAATATCATCTGTTAGGACTTTGGATCCAACATGATTCCTTGCATAGGTACTGGCATAAACCGGCATGAGCTCATTTGCAAAAAGACTGTGGAATCCTGCTTCTGACAAGCCTTCAGATAAACCACCTGCTCCTGCAAACAAGTCTATATGAGTATACGATTTACCGTCCATAATACATGTAGAAACCCTAAGTAGGCTGACAGGCGACCAAGCCTTTGCGTCTATAAGGGCGTTCCGTTATATCGTTATAGATTGCTCTTACTGTGTAGTCTTCGTCAGCGGTAACGCTTACGAATGCAAAGTTAACGAAAAATCCCAAAAGTCAAATGGTTGGGAGGTACTTAATTGTTTACCAATCCATCTTGGCTCTGATTGTGAAAAGTTATAGATGCGAGATACAAGGAAGTTGCAAAGATAATATACCATATAAATCATCCATCCTTACATCCCATTATAATGAAAAACAAAATTGTTTTATTTATCGTACTCAAATGCATATGTTATTTTATCCTACTCTACTTTTTTACCTTGAAAGGCTCCCCGTTGTCGCATCCGGCGTTTCAGACGCTCCGTAAACTCATGGTTCTTAAGTCCCCAGTCGGGAGCGATAAGCAGTTCTTTGGGCGATTGCGACACGAAGCGCTCCAGCACCAGTTCCGGGCGCAACCGCTCCACATAATCGATCACCAGATCGATGTATTCGTCTACGTCATACAAATGAAAATCGCCGGGACACCGGGCAAATTCCGCCGCCATGCGCGTGCCCCGTATCAACTGAAGTTGATGCAGTTTGAGCGTAGTAAGCGGAAGTGCGGACAGCAATGGAGCCTGGGCAAGCAGGGCGTCCCTCCCTTCGCCGGGCAGGCCTAAAATGATATGTGCCCCCACTCTTATCCCCAACGCCGCAGTCCGGCATACGGCCTCACGAGCATCGGCAAACGTATGTCCACGGTTGATACGCATGAGTGTCGCATCGCAAGCACTTTCAATACCGTACTCCACCAGCAGAAACGTACGGTGGTTCAGTTCCGACAAATAAGCCAGCAACTCAGCAGGCATGCAATCGGGACGGGTACCGATCACCAGTCCCACCACGCCGGGCACGGCCAAAGCTTCCTCATAAAGCCGAATCACCGTTTCCGTCTGTCCGTACGTATTCGTGTAAGCCTGGAAATAAGCCAGATACTTCATATCGGGGTATTTGCGGGCAAAGAAGCGCTTACCTTCCTCCAGTTGTTCCGTCACACTACGTTCCGTACGGCAATACTCCGGGTTGAACGTCTGATTGTTGCAATACGTACAGCCCGGAGTATTGCCGTACGGAACGTAGTGTGACGGAACAACTGGAGGAAGGAAAGAGTGTA
>ERZ778515.332-NODE-332-length-41653-cov-6.983845_pt1 | contig 41653 bp, 30 predicted proteins | sample MGYA00510343_ERZ778515 | MGnify/ENA primary metagenome ERZ778515 (study PRJEB29527, sample SAMN07138965) | mouse gut metagenome | material: feces | host: mouse | place: China:Nanjing | collected 2016-01-25 ...
TGTCTATTAATGACTTACAGCGTTGATATAATTCGTCGAACTCACGTTATTTTACCATGAGTACGACATGAAAGGCTGGCAGATATAATTTTGTCAGTTATGTCATTTACAAGGCAAAGTCCGTGTTTTATCATATAAAGACATGTCTTATGAGTTTTTCCCTACAGGAATATATGTGTGATATTCCTTTGTAAATGGGAGAGGTGGTGATAAAAAGACGTTAGTTACGTATAACAAGCAAGCTGATATAATTCTTCTGCCGGATATTCCGTTGCAGCCCTTACTGCCTGTCACCCTTTGACTTACATCAAAAAAGAAAGCCCGTTATGCTATATTGTCCGTCTCTGTTTTGCAGATCTTGGCAAAGTGATTATCTTTGCACTGTGTTTTTCATAGTATTAGATTTAAGGTTAACAAAGATTGGAACTCAGCGGAGTTCCTTTTTTATTGCCCTTATGTTGAGTGGTTATACACTGTTTATAAATTCATTCCGTTATATGTATGCCATTCATGTAAATCCCTTTTCCTTTTCAAGCTGAATTCCGGTGGTTTTCGTGCCGTAATGCTTTCTGAAGTCCCCTCGCGGATATCATACCGCTGCCATTCCGCCTTTCTCCCTTATATATTCAATCAAGTTACGGAAAACGGTGTCCTTTTCGAGTGTCCGTATGTTTCCCGTCATTATCATTTGCCTGCGTGCCCGCGTTATTGCGACATTCAGTTTCCTGTCTATAGTAAAACCATTCTCGCAGAAGCTGTTGCCCGTAAGAAATTCAAGCTGGTAACGGTTCTGTATCGTAAACGAGTATATTATCACCTCACGCTGGCTGCCCTGATACCTTTCAACAGTGTCTATAGAGATTTTTTCAAGTTCAGCAATGCCCAGTTTCTCTATCTCGCGGCGTATGGTGGCAATCTGATTTCTGTACGGAACGATTACTCCTACTGTCCGCGATGCGTCAAATCCGTTGCCGTAATATCCGTATATGCGTCGCACGGTGTCTGCCACTATTGCTGCCTCGGCAGTGTTCACCTTGTCTGATATGTCCAGATTTCTGCATTCAGGCGACGGTATGAATATCATCCTGTGCTGTTTCAGCATTCTGTCCATGCCGTCTTCTGCACCGTTAACGGCATAGTTCAGCTCCTTTTCCTGCTGATGGGGCAACGGTACGGCTGCGAGATGCTCCGCCCCGTAGAACATCCGGCAAGGAAAGTCTGCTATGTCCGGGTGCATCCTGCCATGCCTGTTGAGTATCCCGATAAAATCCTTGCGGTTGTTCGCACGCTCAATGTTTATCAGTCTCTCAAAAAGAGAATTGCGGCAGTTGTATAGTCCTATGGCGTGCAATGTCCCGTTGTCTGTTGCCGAGTCGCTTTCGTCCTGCTGCACCACTGCCGGCAACTGCTTGTGGTCGCCGATCAGGATGAACCGGTCTATGCAGCAACGTATGCTGCCGTCGGCATTTTTCATGTGTGCGGCAAGCAGTCCGATGATGTTAGGCTCGAGAATTTGCGATGCCTCGTCTATCACTGCGAGTGAGAAACGTTTTATTCTGAAGAAGTAAGGCTTCGACATGAGCATTGATGTTGTACAGGTTACGATGCGTGTTGAAGCCATTTTTGCACGTATTGCATCAAGGCGCGGGTTTCTTTCCACCATGTTTTCTATGAGGCGGTGCCTGTATCTTTTGTCACAGCTGTACCTGTTGCCGAGTCTCAGATAGTCGGCACCGGCATCCTCCAGCATGCTGCAAATCTCGTCCACCGCCCTGTTCGTATATGCCATGAGCAGTATCGAGGGATGCGTGCCGCCGTCTGCCAGTTCCTCCTCCACGATATATCTCAGTGCCATGGATGTCTTTCCCGTTCCCGGCGGACCGATAAGCAGAAAATAGTCACGTGCCTGTTTCGCCCGCAACAGTATGTCGTCGTATGTCGGGTTGTAGCTGCGCGACATCCTTATCTCTGTGTTTCTCCGCGGTGTCCAGCTGGCAAGCAGCAGGTTTTTGCGTGCCGCTGGTGCGGTGATGAACTCGTGCAGACCGCGTATGGCACTGTTCACCGATGCGTCGGATACGGCATGTTCCACTGCAATCAGCCGTTTTCCGCCGTCACGTCCCGTACGCTGTACATCGCCGAGGAAGTTGCTGTTGCGCTGTCCGTCCGTCAGTGCCACTACAATCTCTTCCGAACGAATCTCCGCAATGCTTCCCTTGTAGAGAATGTTTTCCCTCACATCCGGTGTCCTTTCCCTGTCATACGAGTATAGCAGTACCATGTCTCCCGGTCTGAAGTTCGGCAGGAAGTCTGTCTCCCTTTGCGCCACGCCGAGCGTTATTATGTCGTATCCCCCGTCGGGGTTGCTTCTTTCCTTTCCCGTCAGTGTCAGCTCCGTATACATGTTGCCGCTGTCCTCTTTCTCCTCCGGCGTCATGTTCCAGTAGTCGGCGGCACATCCGGTCACGCCCTCCTGAGCTCCCAGCTTGCATACACGCTGCTCGCGGTATACGAATGTCATCATCCGGCAGAAATATTCACGCTCTGTCTCCGTCAGGGCATGCAGCGGTCCGGTCACAGCCTCCGTCTGCGGATATATATACCGGTGGTAGAACGGCGATGTGTCGTGTGCCGTGTTCAGCGTTTCCGGCGTGATACTGTCTATCACGCTGCCAAACCCTTCCGCCGCAATCTTCAACTCGTTTGCCACGATGAGGTTCCTTGTCTTTATAGCCTCAAGGAACAGGCGGCGGTAGAAGGCGACGGCAAGAAGCCCGTCGGACGGCGGATATTTGGAGTACAGCAGCCGTATGTCCGTAGTGCCGCTGCCAAGTCTGAAGTTGTATCTCAGCACTCCGTAGTATAGCAGCAGCTGCACATAGTGGCTTTCCGTCTGCATGCTTCCGAAGGCATTGGCGTGTCCGCGCTCTATGTTCATGTTGCGTCCCGACTTCTGTTCCACCAGCAGCCGCATGTCCGTTGTCATGAGGTCGATGCGTCCCTGTATGCCCAGCTGCTCGCATACGAACGACGGTTCCACCGCCACCTGTCCCAGGTCGTAGTCGTGTGACAGCACGTCTGCCGTCTTCATTATGTTTTCCGCCTGTACGGTGGCATCTTCCTTGAATTTCTTACCGTTAAATTCCCTGCACGAGCAATATTCCGTCGCCTTCTCCCTGAAGTTGTTCCGCAAGGTGTCGGCGAGGACATAGCCGTTCCGTCTGCTCACTATGTCGTCCAGCGCGCTGCTGGCAAAGTTTCCCAACAGCGTGGCGTATGTGTTTGCCCTCGGCTGCATGCGGTTTACGGTGTATGCCAGCGGATGATGCCCGTGGTCCCTGAAACATGCCGCTATGCTGCTTATGTCCGTCAGGAAGTCTGGCTCCACCACAACCACCTGCGGCGTCACCGTGTCTCCATCTACGTTGCAGTCGAGCAGGTTAAGCTGTGTTCCCTCGTGTATGATGTCCGTTATGTATCTCAGGTCGTCCCCCGTGCAGTCTATTGTCAGGGTCCCTTCCGTCATGTCCTGTTCCGTCTCAGCCGTTATCATGCTCCCTTCCCAACTTCTGACAATGCACCTTATATAGCGTGCATTTATCTTCCTTGCATTCCCGTTGCGGCGGTTTTCCCGTGGAATGAGCGGCGTGACGTGCGACGGCACGGGTGTGTTGAATACTGCCGATATGAACAGGCACAGCGCACGGGCATCATACAGCAGGTCCTCACGTGACAGTGGCGTGCCGTGGTTCGAGTGCCGTCGCATGCTCTGTATTGCATACTTGTCGGATGCAGACACGCGGCACCGCTTGCAGAGAAAGTCAACCTGCGAGAATATGTTGCCGAAAGCCTGTTCCGTGTCCTTCACGCCTGCATGGCAGGCAAGTACAAGTGTTTCGTGCATCATCCTGTTCGCGGATGTGCCGTCAGCACTTGTCAGTATCCCGTATACTCTGTCGAACAGTTCTTCTGCTGTGATATGTGACATGCTTATAATATATATAAATAGGTACAGGGCATCCGCAGGGAGGGCAATGCCTACTGTCCGCCGAGCCTTTCAAAATATTCCATTATCTCCTCCCACGTCTTGAACGTCTCGTCGCCGAATGTTATCACCGTCCCCATAAAGTCGTCCGTCCCGTTGTCTGCCGACGGGTCTATCAGATAGTCGCCGTAGAGCATGTCCTTGCGGTTGGTGTATATCACATGGTTGTATGCCGGTGTGCTTATGAACTCGTCAATCCACTGCTGTGCTTCCGCCATGTACGAAGGGTCGGCGCTTGGTGCCGGTGCCACGATATATACGTTGTAACTCTCGATGAGGCGGCAGAAAGCCTTTACGGCACTTGAAAACTGTCCGCCGTGGCTGTCGCGCAGGCTGTCTATGCTGATATACACCATGGGGCGCTCGCGGTGTTCCTGTTTGTCGTCAATCCACTGTATCACGGGCATCACGGCGTGTATCAGCGTCTTGTCGTTCAGCCGGTGCCCGCCGTGGAAGCCCACAGTCTGCGGGTAGTGGCTGAAGAAGAGGTCGCGGTTGTTAACGGTTGTGTCCATGTCACCGAACAGTCCCCACACCCTTTTGCGCTCATCGTCGTCCACACCGCCGAAGCATTGGTCGGTCATGGCACGGTATTCCTTCACCAGTGCCTTTGTCACGATAAACTCCTGTATGCCGTCCTGCCGCGGATTGCTGAACACCTGCTTTCCTGTCATGCCGTGTTCGTGCATGGTGTCTGCCATGCGCATTGCCGGATTTACCAGTATGCGGTCGTATCCGCGCAGCATCTCCGAATACATTCCGCCCATCGACGTTCCTATAATAAGATGCGGCATGAAGCTGTTGCATGTGTCCCTAAGCAGCTCCATAGCCTCTTCCGGATGTATCGGAAGGTCCGGCGCAGTCACTGTGGCGGCAGGCAGCATCTCGCGTATCTTGTCCACCGTGCCCGACTGTCCCGACGAGCCGAAGCCGTGTACATAAAGTATTCTCTTGTTTTCCATCAGATGTGGAAACTGTTTAATATATGGATTGTCCATGTCGTCAAACGCTATTGTTTCTTTATAAAGTTACTGTCAGCCTTTCGGCAGACTACAAATATACGAATAAGCCGAGAGCAAAACAACAAATTCATTTGTTTTTTGCCGAGCGTGAGTATATAGGACGAAGTCTTAAACGAAGTCAAATATACGAATAAGCCGAGAGCCAGACAACAAATTTATTTGTTTTTTGACGGGCGGGAGTGCATGCTAACATTATGAGTTTGATGAATTATACAAACCACCCCTGCCCCTCCTTTGGAAAAGGAGGGGACACTGTGCAGGCATTGTATGCAGACATATAATATGTATGTTTCATTGAATATTTATTGCAATCCCCTTCTTTCCCATGTAAGGTATAAACTCCTTATACCCTTTACAACGTACTAAATGCTTACGTGTGAGGGTGTGTCAAAATCTTGTCCTTGTCTGTAGGGACATTTTCTTGTAAATGTCCGCACGCCTCATAGAGGCGTTCTTTGATGCACAAGGACTTATATTCCATACGAATGAGAAGACATACGGTAACAATACATTCGTCTTAAATTCTTTAAATCCTAACCGAAACGCCTCTTCGATGCGTGCGGACATTTACAAGAAAATGTCCCTACAAAGCGGATGGTTTTATATTTTGACATACCTTTTAGGGGTGGTTTGTATATATAACAAGAAAGATAAATTCGCCGGACTTACGTGAACATTAATAAAAAGGCGTGGAACGGCAATGTATGACGTTCCACGCTGCAAACTTAAACAATCCGGCAGAACATGTCTGCCTGTATGCTTTTACGTTCCTGCCTGCGGCAGGCTGCATGCTTATCTGATGAAGAGCATCTCGCGGTATTTTGGCAATGTCCACAGCTCGTCGGCAACGATAAGCTCCAGCTTGTCTATCTGATAGCGTATCTCCTCCATCTTAGGAGCGACGGTGTCGTGATATGCTATCGCCTTCTCGCGCTCGCTCTCTATCCTGTTGGCAACCTTGCGGGCGTTTACAAGCTCTTCCACTCCTGTCTCGATAGCCTGTGTGCGCTCTGCTATCTCCTCTATTATCTTGAGGTTGCGTGCCGTCAGCCGCTCAGCCTTCTCCACGGGGAAAATCTGCCGCATGTTCTGTACGTTCTTCGCAAGCTGGCTCTGATAGTGGGTCGCAACAGGTATGATGTGGTTCATGGAAAGGTCACCCATTACGCGTGCCTCTATCTGTATCTTCTTCGTATACGTCTCCCATTTCACCTCGTTGCGCGCTTCAAGCTCCTTGGAGTTCATAACGTTCATGCTCTCGAACATCCTTATGGAGTCTTCGCTCAGATAGTTGTCGAAGATAACCGGGCAGCTTGTCTCGCAGTCAAGCCCGCGTCTCTTAGCCTCTTCCACCCATTCGTCAGAGTATCCGTTGCCGTCAAAGCGTATGGGCTTGCACGTCTTGATGTCTTCGCGTATAGTCTCTATTATGGCGCTGCGCTTTTCCTTTCCAGCTGCGATGAGCGCGTCGACACGCTTCTTGAAGGATGCCAGTGCCTCGGCAACAGCCGTGTTCAGCGCAATCATTGCCGATGCGCAGTTTGCCTCCGAACCGACGGCGCGGAACTCAAACCTGTTGCCCGTAAAGGCAAACGGCGATGTGCGGTTGCGGTCGGTGTTGTCTATGAGCAGCTCGGGTATCTCGGGGATGTCCATTGCCATTTTCTGCTTCCCAGCCATGTCGAAGAGGTCTTCCTTGTCGTTCTTCTCTATGTGGTCGAGAAGCTCTGTAAGCTGCTTTCCGAGGAACGATGATATGATGGCGGGAGGTGCCTCGTTGGCTCCGAGGCGGTGTGCGTTGGTCGCGCTCATGATGGATGCCTTGAGCAGTCCGTTGTGGCGGTATACACCCATAAGCGTCTCTACGATGAACGTCACGAAGCGCAGGTTGTCCTCGGCGTTCTTTCCCGGTGCATGCAGCAGCACGCCCGTGTCGGTGGACAGGCTCCAGTTGTTGTGCTTGCCCGAGCCGTTTATGCCTGCAAACGGCTTCTCGTGAAGCAGCACGCGGAAGCCGTGCTTGCGTGCAACGCGCTTCATCAGTGACATGAGCAGCATGTTGTGGTCTACGGCAAGGTTAGTCTCCTCGAATATCGGGGCTATCTCAAACTGGTTCGGAGCAACCTCGTTGTGGCGTGTCTTGCAGGGAATGGACAGTTCGAGAGCCTGTATCTCCAGGTCTTTCATGAACGCCTGTACACGGTCGGGGATAGCTCCGAAATAGTGGTCGTCCATCTGCTGGTTCTTTGCAGAGTCGTGTCCCATGAGCGTACGGCCGGTGAGCATGAGGTCGGGGCGTGCGCTGTACAGTCCCTCGTCCACGAGGAAGTACTCCTGTTCCCAGCCAAGGTTGCATGTAACCTTGTTCACTGCCGGGTCGAAATAGCGGCACACGTCCGTTGCGGCAACGTTCACGGCATGCAGGGCACGCAGCAGCGGAGCCTTGTAGTCGAGTGCCTCGCCAGTGTATGATATGAATATAGTGGGAATACAAAGCGTATCGTCGATGATGAACACGGGCGACGTGGGGTCCCATGCCGAATATCCGCGTGCCTCGAAGGTGTTGCGTATGCCGCCGTTGGGGAATGAGCTGGCGTCAGGTTCCTGCTGTACGAGCAGCTTGCCCGAGAACTCCTCTATCATGCCGCCCTTGCCGTCGTGTTCTATGAAGGCGTCGTGCTTCTCTGCCGTTCCTTCCGTCAGCGGCTGGAACCAGTGCGTATAGTGTGTCACGCCGTTCTCCTCCGCCCACTGTTTCATGCCGGCGGCAACGGCATCGGCAATGGAGCGGTCGAGCGTGGAGCCGTTGTCGATTACGTCTATCAGTTTTTCGTAGACGCTTGCGGGCAGATACTTGTACATTTTTGCGCGGTTAAACACGTACTTCCCGAAAAATTCCGACGGGCGTTCCACCGGTGTGATAACCTCCGTCGGCTTTTTCTTGAAAGCCTCTTCAACAACCTGAAATCTTAAATTAGCCATTGTATATGAGTTTTTTATTTGTAAACGTTCGTTGCGTTTATATGTTTGTTTGATGTGGTGCCTTGGCTTCTGCGCTGCAAAGATACGGTAAATTTTTCATTTATAGCACGTTCCGCCGCTTTCCGTCATAATCTTTCGTTCATCCAGCGGCTTATGCGGTGCAGTGCCTCTTCGCAGTTGTCGCGCTCGCCGAACGATGTAAGGCGCACGAAACCCTCGCCGCTCGGACCGAAGCCTACGCCCGGCGTGCATACCACCTGGGCACCGTAGAGCATCTGCTCGAAGAATTTCCAGCTGTCTGTGTTGCCCGGTGTCTTCACCCACAGGTATGGGGCGTTCTCTCCGCCGTACACTTTCAGACCGAGGCGCGTCAGCGCATTGCGCATCATCCGTGCGTTGTCCATGTAGTATCCTATGGTTGCCCTAACCTGCTTCTTGCCCTCGGGCGTGTATGTAGCTTCCGCCGCTCTCTGGCTTATGTAGCTTGTCCCGTTGAACTTTGTGCTCTGCCGGCGCAGCCACATCGGGTTGAGCGGCAGCCGTTCGCTGCCGTCTATTGTCGCGGCGGTAAGCTCCTTGGGCACGATGGTATATCCGCAGCGCACGCCCGTGAAGCCCGCCGTCTTCGAATAGCTGTGAAATTCGATTGCAACCTTGCGCGCCCCCTTTATCTCGTATATTGAGTGTGGTATGCTGTCGTCCTGTATGTATGCCTCGTATGCGGCATCATAGAATATGAGTGTGTCGTTCTTTAGGGCGTAGTTGACCCATTTCTTCAGCTCGTCTTTCGTTATCACCGTCCCCGTGGGGTTGTTGGGGTAGCACAGGTAGATGATGTCCACGCGGCGGTCGGGTATCTGCGGCACGAAGTTGTTGGATTCCGAGCATGGTATGTATGTCACGTTGCTCCACTGCCCGTCCTTCATCACGCCCGCCCTGCCTATCATCACGTTCGAGTCGATGTATACGGGATATATCGGGTCGGTCACTCCTATGCTGTTGTCCCAGCGCACCAGCTCGCCTATGTTGCCCGTGTCGCTCTTGGCACCGTCGTTGATGAACACCTCGCCCGGGTCTATGTGCACGCCCCGGGGCAGAAAGTCGTTCTTCACTATTGCCTCGCGCAGCCACAGATAGCCCTGCTCCGGACCGTAGCCGTGGAACCTCTCTTTGGTGGCAAGGTCGTCCACAGCCCTGTGCATTGCCTCCGTTACGGCGGGGCAGAGGGGTTGGGTGACATCGCCTATGCCGAGGCTTATCACTCCCGAACGCGGGTGTGACACCTTGAAGGCGTTTACTTTCTTTGCTATGTCGGCAAAGAGATAGTTCTTTGTCAGCTTGAGGTAGTGGTCGTTTATGAGTGCCATGTTTCTTTATATTGTTGTTAAGTTTGCCGTTGCCGTTGTGCGTCCCGCCTGCCGTTTTTTGTCCTTCTTCGGACAGGCATGTTTGCGGGCGTTTTCCAAAAGATGCCCTTTTGGCTTCCAAGAGGTGCCCTTTCAGGGGCTAAGAGGCGGCATATTGGAGGCTGAAAGATACCCTTTTGCAACGCATTGGATATCAAGATGTTATAACGCGGCTTTTGTGTGCTGTGCCCGTATGCCCTTTTCGCCTTTTTTCAAGGCTCCGCCTCGCCGTCGAATACAAATTCGGCAGGTCCCGTCATGTATACGTGCCCGTTGTCCTCGCGCCACTCTATGCAGAGCGTCCCGCCGTCCATCAGGATGTGGCTTGTCCTTCCGCTCCTTCCCGTCAGCGCTGCCGCCACGGCAGTGGCGCAGGCTCCCGTGCCGCATGCCATGGTTATGCCGCTGCCGCGTTCCCACACACGTGTGCGTATGTCGCCACTGGCGGTCACCTGTGCGAACTCGATGTTGCACCTGTCGGGAAATATCTTGTCGTGCTCGAGAATGCTCCCGTATGCGGCGATGTCTATCGTCGCGATGTCGTCCACGAACGTCACGAAGTGGGGATTGCCCATGGATACGAATGTTCCGGTGAACTCCCTGCCGCCGGCGTGCAGCGTTCCTTCGGTCATGCTGCCGTCGGGCGTGGCAATCTGTGCCTTGTCTGCAAGCGTGGGCGACAGCATGTCTACGGTGACACTGGTCACCTTTCTGTCCTCGATATGCAGCTGGAGCACCTTTATCCCGGAAAGTGTCTTGAGCCGTATGCACGTCTTGTCGGTTATGCCTTTTTCGTAGAGATATTTCCCTATGCACCTTGATGCGTTGCCGCACATCATCGCCTCGGAGCCGTCGGCATTGAAGATGCGCATGGAATAGTCGGCATCGATGGTGTCGGAATAGCCAATCAGAACCAGTCCGTCGCTGCCTATGCCCTTGTGGCGGTCGCTCCACTTTATGGCGGTGGCAGACGGATCGGAGATGTTATATAATAAGGTGTTCACGTATATGTAGTCGTTTCCTGCTCCGTGCATCTTCGTGAACACTGTCTTCGATTGTGTCATATTGATTGGCTTTTACCTTAAAACATTTCTTTTTGTCTGATAACGTATGCAAAATTACAACATTTTAGCCGGAAAAGACCTGTTTATGCTGACATAAAACGTTAATTTTTACACTTTTCTTTCGGTTTTGCGGATATACGGGAGAATGTCTGACAGATTGTAAGTAAATATATACGGATTGATTTAAAGATGTAATTTGTAAAGTGAAATATTAATATTTGTTGCATAAATTGTCAATGCTGCGTGTAATTCTGACAGTCTGCAATCTTTTTAGAGGATTTTCTTTCAATCTTAATACATGCGGCGCAAGGTTGCGATAAAGTGTAATCCCAAACCTGTTTGACGCATTAAAGTGTTATAAAAACAATACTTTTGCTTTCTGAAAGGTGTAATTTTGCGGCATGAATATGGCATAATGATGTTCTAAGACGGAAAATGCTGACGTTTGTGACGAATATTTTAAATATATAAAAGCTATCTGTTATGAAAAAGATTGAGGCGATAATACGCAAGACAAAGTTTGAGGATGTCAAGGAGGCGCTGCTTTCCGTGGACATTGAATGGTTCTCTTACTACGACGTGCGCGGCGTGGGAAAGTCGCGTCAGGCGCGTATCTACCGTGGCGTGATGTACGACACGAGTTCAATTGAGCGCACGCTGGTGTCCATCGTCGTGCGCGACAAGAACGCGGAGAAGGTCATTGAGACTGTGCGGCAGGCGGCGTATACGGGAGAGATTGGTGACGGGCGCATCTTCGTGATACCTGTGGCGGATTCTGTACGCATACGCACCGGAGAGCGCGGAGACATCGCCCTGTACAACGCGGAGCAGGAGAAATAGTGTTTGTTTAAGGTTATAAACGGTTTAATAAAAGCTTTTTTTATGTCAGATTTGTGTATATCTTTAGATACAGTGTGGATGTTGCTGGCGGCAATGCTGGTGTTTTTCATGCAGCCGGGCTTTGCTCTCTGCGAGGCAGGATTTACCCGCGGGAAGAACACGGCTAACATCCTGTTCAAGAATTTTGTGGACTTCATGTTCGGATCGCTGCTCTTCTGGTTCGCGGGTTTCGGCATGATGTTCGGCAATGACGGTACGGGCTTTGTCGGAACGCCCAACTTCGGCGACCTGTCTTTTTACTCTGGCGACCTTCCGGTGGAGGGTTTCCTCGTGTTCGAGACGGTGTTCTGTGCCACGGCGGCTACGATAGTGTCGGGCGCAATGGCGGAGCGCACCAAGTTCAGTATGTATGTTATATATTCTGTAGTCATATCGCTTGTCATTTATCCGGTTGAGGGTCACTGGACGTGGGGCGGCGGATGGCTCTGCGACGGGGCTGCCGGCAGTTTCATGATGAAGACGTTCGGGACTGTGTTCCACGACTTTGCTGGCTCGGCGGTAGTCCACTCCGTTGGCGGCGTGCTGGCTTTCATCGGTGCCATGGTGCTGGGACCGCGTCTCGGCAAGTATGGCAGGGACGGTAAGAGCCATGCCATACCGGGGCATAACCTGCTTGTTGCGGCTCTCGGCGTATTTATATTGTGGTTCGGGTGGTTCGGTTTCAACCCCGGCTCGCAGCTCGCGGCATCTGGCAGCGTTAACCGCATGGCGATATCCCATGTGTTTCTTACAACCAACCTGTCGGCTGTTGCCGGTGGCGTTGCAACAATGTTCGTCACTTGGATAAAGTATGGCAAACCGTCGTTTTCACTCACACTCAACGGCATTCTTGCCGGACTTGTGGGCATTACGGCAGGCTGTGACCTCGTGTCGCCCGTGGGTGCTGTTATAACAGGTGCCGTGTGTGGTGTCGTACTGGTGTTCTCGATAGAGTTCATCGATGCCCGGCTGCATGTCGACGACCCTGTCGGCGCAAGCTCCGTGCATGGTGTATGCGGCATATTGGGCACCGTTCTTACCGGACTTCTGTCTGTTGAGTCGGGTGTGTTGTACGGTCATGGCTGGGGATTTTTCGGCGCACAGTGCTTCGGAATACTTTGCATAGATGCCTGGGCGGCGGTCACGGGCGTGATACTCTTCGCCGGCTTGAACAGGATAAGCAGCCTGCGTGTTGACAGACGTATAGAGGAAGAGGGGTTGGACATCTATGAGCATGGTGAGAGCTGCTACAACTGATGATGTCTGTTGTTGATGATGAATATTCAGGATTAATGTTAAGATAGGACGGATTGTCCACGATAAAGGCGGAACATTTGTTCCGCCTTTATTATTTCCGGCATGTTTCATGACGGTGTGTCCTTACTGCCGCGTGCTATGTTCCTTGTTCTTGTTGTGTAGAAGCCTTTTTCCTTGCCCTGCATGGATGTTGTCAGCTGTTCAGATACCTGTCTGCCTCGGCTGCCGCCCTGCGTCCGTCTGCCATTGCCCGTACGACAAGCGAGGCGCCGTTTGCCGCGTCGCCGCATACGAAGACGTTCTCCGCAAACTGCGGCTGCACGGGTTTGATGAAGCCCATGGCAAGCAGCACCATGTCTGCCTTTATCATCTCGGGCTTTCCTGCGGGTTTCATTACGGGGCGTCCGCCGTCTGCGGCAGGCTCCCATGCCACCTCCTGTACCTCGGCAGCTGTCACCCTGCCGTCTTTTCCGACAAATCTCAGCGTGTTGAGGTTCCACCGCCGCGTGCAGCCTTCCTCGTGGCTCGATGTCGTCTTCAGTGTCCGGGGATATGCCGGCCATGGGTTTGCCGGGTCGTCGTGCCCCACCGGCGGCTTTGGCATTATCTCTATCTGTGTCACGCTGCGGCAACCCTGACGGTGGGCGGTGCCTATGCAGTCGCTGCCCGTGTCTCCGCCGCCTATTACCAATACGTCTTTCCCGCGTGCGCTTACCAGCTTATCCTTGCTTATCTCGGCACCGGCAAGTATTCTGTTCTGCTGTGCCAGCATGTCGAGGGCAAGGTGCACGCCCCTAAGTTCACGCCCTGGAACGTCGAGGTTGCGTGCGGTTGGCGTGCCGGTGGCTATGATGTATGCATCGAAGCCTTCGGGCAGGGATGTCACGTCGATGTCCCTGCCATAGCAGAACGTGATGCCTTCAGTTTCGAGCAGCCTTATCCTGCGGTCTATTATAGCCTTGTTGAGCTTGAAGTTGGGTATGCCGTAGCGCAGCAGACCGCCCGCGTTTTCGTTCCGGTCGAACACGGTCACCTCATAGCCTTTCAGGTTCAGGCGGTTTGCCGCGGTCAGTCCCGCCGGTCCCGCGCCTATCACGGCGACGTGCTTCCCGTTCCGTTTCGGACTGTGTATGCGTATGTAGTTCTCCGCAAAGGCATGTTCGGTAATGGCGCATTCGTCCTCCCGGTTTGTCGTAGGCTCGTGGTGCGTAAGGTTGAGCACGCATGCTTTCTCGCATAAGGCTGGACATACGCGTCCGGTAAACTCCGGAAAGTCGTTCGTCTCATTGAGCAGACGGTATGCCAGTTCCCAGTCGCCTTTGTAAAGGGCGTCGTTCCACTCCGGCGGTTTGTTGCCTAATGGGCATGCCCAGTGGCAGAATGCCACGCCGCAGTCCATACATCTCGATGCCTGCGTGCGTCTGTCTTTCTCGTTAAGTGTCTGTTCCACCTCGCCGAAGTCGTGTATACGGTCGTGCAACGGGCGGTATCCCGCCTCCTGGCGGTGTATTGTTAAGAATGCTTTTGGATTTCCCATGATTTTATATTTAATGAAGAATGAAGAATGATGAATGAAGAATGATGATTTGCCACATGTTCTTGCACTCATTCATAATCCAGCCTTCGGTTTTTTATTTTCATCAAGAATGATAATGAAAGGATGGAGGTTGCAGCATAATTATGCAAATCCAAATTCTTCATTCTTCATTCTTAATTCTTCATTTATCATCAAGAATGATAGTGAAAAGATGGAGGTTGCGGTATAATTATGCAAATCTAAATTCTTCATTCTTCATTCATCATTCTTCATTTAATAGTCTCTCTGCATGTCCGCAATCTTCTGTTGCAGTTTCTTGACCTGCTCCTCTTGCAGCACCCGCTTGTATTCTATCGGCACGATCTGTATGAAGTCCTCTGCATAACGGTTCCAGTCGTCGAGCATTGTGCGGGCGAGCTTAGAGCCGGTGTACAGGTAGTGCTGCCTGATAAGCTCGTGCAGCTCCTTTCGGTGGCTGCTTTCCTCTACGAGGTTTATCTCCACCATGTCCATGTTACAGAAGTAGTCGAAGTTGTGGTGCTTGTCCCATACATACGCCACGCCGCCGCTCATGCCTGCCGCAAAGTTCCTTCCGGTCTCTCCCAGCACGACGACGCGCCCGCCGGTCATGTACTCGCAGCAGTGGTCGCCCGCTCCCTCGATTACCGCAATGGCTCCGGAGTTGCGCACGCCGAAACGTTCGCCCACCTTGCCGTTTACATACAGCTCGCCGCCGGTGGCTCCGTAGAGTCCCGTGTTGCCGGCTATGATGTTGTCCTCGGCGTTGAAGTTGCTTCTTATCGGCGGCAGGATGGCTATGCGTCCGCCGCTCATACCCTTGCCGAAGTAGTCGTTAGCCTCGCCTTCAAGCTTCAGGCTGACTCCCTTTACGAGGAATGCGCCGAAGCTCTGTCCGGCACTTCCCTTGAACTTAATGTTTATCGTAGAGTCCGGCAGACCGGCTTCGCCATGCCTTTCGGCTATCAGTCCGCTCAGCATGGTTCCCGTTGCGCGGTCGGTATTCTTGATGGCGTAGTCGAGATTTACCTCCTCCCCGTTGTCAATGGCTTTCTGCGCGGCTGCTATTATACGCCTGTCAAGCACGTCGGCGATGTCGTGTTCCTGCCTGTCCTTGCAGTACATGGCACACTGGCAGTCCTCTCTTGCGAGCATACGGCTGAAGTCCAGCGAGGCATGCTTGCAGTTGCCGGTATCCGTCACGGTCTCTATCAGTTCCGTATGTCCCACGATGTCGTCGAGCTTAGTGTATCCCATTTCCGCCAGATACTCGCGTACCTCCTGCGCAAGGAAGGTGAAGTAGTTTACAAGATATTCGTATTTGCCCATGAAGTGGCGCCTCAGTTCCGGGTCTTGTGTCGTCACTCCGAGCGGACATGTGTTCATGTTGCACTTGCGCATCATGACGCAGCCGAGCACGATGAGCGTCAATGTGCCGAAGGCGAACTCCTCCGCGCCGAGCAGTGCCATGGCTATGATGTCGCGCCCGGTCTTCAGTTGCCCGTCGACCTGCAGCCTCACTTTTCCCCGCAGACCGTTTTTCATCAGTGTCTGCTGGGTCTCGCTCAGTCCGATTTCAGGCGATATGCCGGCAAAGCGCATGCTCGATGCCGGCGATGCGCCCGTGCCTCCCTCGGCTCCGGATATCACTATGAGGTCTGCCTTTGCCTTTGCCACGCCTGCGGCGATTGTTCCCACACCGCTCTCGGCAACCAGCTTGACGCTTATCGCAGCCTTGGGATTGACGTTTTTCAGGTCGAATATAAGCTGTGCGAGGTCTTCTATGGAATAGATGTCATGGTGGGGCGGGGGAGAGATGAGGCTTATGCCGGGTATGGAGTGGCGCGTGCGGGCTATCACCTCGTTTACCTTGAAGCCCGGCAGCTGTCCGCCCTCTCCCGGCTTTGCGCCCTGCGCCACCTTTATCTGTATCTCCTCAGCGTTGACAAGATATTCGGCTGTGACCCCGAAGCGTCCGCTTGCCACCTGCTTTGTCTTGCTCGACAAGGAGATACCGTCGTACCCGGAGCTGAAGCGGCTGCGGTCCTCACCGCCCTCGCCTGTGTTCGAGCGCGTGCCCAGCTTGTTCATGGCAAGGCATATAGCCTCGTGTGCCTCCTTGCTCAGTGCTCCGAAACTCATGGCACCTGCCACGAAGTGTTTCACGATGCTACTGACAGGCTCCACCTTGTCGATGTCTATCGGCGTGCCGCGCCTGAAACTGAAGAAGTCGCGTATGAATATAGGCTTCTCCTTCTTGTCGGCAAGACGCGTAAACTCCTTGTATTTGGCGTAGTTGCCGGTGCGTGTGGCAAGCTGGAGCGCCGCTATCGTCTCAGGGTTCCACGCATGGCTGATGCCGTCTTTGCGATAGTGGAACAGCCCGTGGTTGGGCAGGAAGTCCGTGTTGATGTCTCCGGCGAAACCCATATCGTGCATTGCCGTGGCATCGCGGGCTATGATGTCCGTCCCGATGCCGCCTATGGTGGATACCTGTGTGCCGAAATATTTGTTCAGGAGGGTCTCCGAGAGACCGATGCTCTCGAATATCTTGGCTCCGCGGTATGAGCGTATTGTGGAGATACCCATCTTCGCCATTATCTTGAGCAGTGCCTTTTTCACAGCCTTGATGTAGTTTGCCTCCGCCGTCTCATAGTTCTCCTGTATCTTCCCGCGCCGTACGAGGTCGTCCATTATGGCAAACGCCATGTACGGGCACAGTGCCGACGCGCCGTAGCCGAGCAGCAGGGCGGCGTGCATCGTCTCGCGTATCTCGCCGCTTTCCACGATGAGTGCCGTCTGCACACGCTTGCCGGCGGATATAAGATAGTGGTGTACTGCGCTCACGGCGAGCAGCGACGGGATTGCCGCATGGCTCCCGTCGACGTCGCGGTCTGACAGGATGATGTAGTTGTAGCCGTCGTCCACGCTCCGTTCTGCCTCCTTGCAGAGGTTGTCGAGTGCCGTGCGGAGACCGTTGCCGCCCTTGGCACACTCGAAGAGCATGGGCAGCTTGACGGTGTTGAAGCCTTTGTAGCGTATGTTACACAGTATGTCGAGCTGCGTGTTGTTGAGAATGGGATGCGGAAGGCGCACCATCTTGCAGTTGCTTTCGTCCGGATTTAGGATGCCGGAGCCTACGCGCCCTATGTATTCGGTAAGCGACATCACCAGATTTTCGCGTATCGAGTCGATTGCCGGATTGGTTACCTGGGCGAACTGCTGGCGGAAATAGTTGAAAAACAGCTGCGGCCGGTCGCTCAGAACAGCCAAGGGAGTGTCGTTGCCCATAGCCGCTGTCGGCTCCTGACCGTTCACGCACATGGGAATAATGGTGTTTTCGATGTCTTCCTTGCCGTAGCCGAATATCAGTTCGTTGCGCATCAGGTTGTCGACGCTGTTGCTTACCTTGCGCCCGCTGCGCAGTTTCTCCAGCTGGATGCAGTTTGTTGACAGCCAGCGGCGGTACGGATGCTCGTTTGCGAGGCTCTCCTTTATCTCCCCGTCGTAGTAAATCTTGCCCTCCTGTGTGTCTATCAGCAGTATCTTTCCCGGCTGCAGACGACCCTTCTCTGCTATCTCAGACGGTTCGAAGTCCATTACGCCCACCTCGCTCGCCACAACCATGGTGTCGCTCTTTGTTATTGTGTAGCGCGCGGGGCGCAGGCCGTTGCGGTCGAGCAGTCCTCCGGCAAAGCGCCCGTCGCTGAAGAGCAGTGCCGCCGGACCGTCCCACGGTTCCATAAGTATTGAGTGATACTCGTAAAAAGCCTTCAGGTCTTCCGAAATGGGGTTCTTGTCGTTGAAGCTCTCGGGCACCATTACGGACATGGCGTGGGGCAATGACAGTCCGCTCATTACGAAAAACTCGAATACGTTGTCAAGGCTTGCCGAGTCGCTCATGCCCTGTTGGACGATGGGAGTGATGCTCCTGATGTCTCCCAGTGCGCCCGAGCTGAGCACGCTCTCACGTGCCTGCATCCAGCCCCTGTTTCCGCGTATTGTGTTAATCTCTCCGTTGTGGGCGAGAAGGCGGAAGGGCTGTGCCAGGCTCCATGTCGGGAAGGTGTTGGTTGAGAAGCGCGAGTGGACCAGTGCCAGTCCGCTTGTAAAGTAGTTGTTCGTAAGGTCCGGATAATACTGCCGCAGCTGCATGCTCGACAGCATGCCCTTGTATACGATGTTCTTGCTTGACAGCGAGCAGATGTAGAAGTTGCTGTCTGTTATGCGGCGTTCAATCTTCTTCCTTATTATATATAATGTGCGTTCAAACACGGGCACCTTGTCGTCCGTCACGCCTGTTATGAACACCTGTTTGATGTCCGGCTCGCTCTGCAGTGCCGTCTCTCCGAGGCACGACGGGTTTGTGGGCACGTTGCGCAGGTGCATCAGCGACAGCCCCTCACGTTCCGTCTCTTCTATCATTATGCTGAGGATTGCCTGCTGTCTTGCCGCGTCTTTCGGCATAAAGACGATGCCTGTGCCGTATTTTCCTTTCTCCGGAACTGGTATTCCCTGTAATAATATGAATTCGTGGGGTATTTGCAGCATTATTCCCGCTCCGTCCCCGGTTTTGTTGTCGGCGCCTTCCGCACCGCGGTGCTGCATGTTTTCGAGCACTTTCAGCGCGTTATTGACAAGCTCGTGACTCTTATTGCCGTGTATGTTTACGACCATTCCCACGCCGCAGGCGTCATGTTCGTATTCGGCATTATACAATCCTTTTGCCATTATTTTATTACTTTTGATTAGTAAAATCCTTTAAAATCTTTCAATTTGTGTGCAAAAGTAATTAAATTCTTTCTTTTTGATATTGCAATATGCCGTCCAATAATAAACTTTTTATCTATGTTTTGGAATAAAGTTGTGATTTGTTACTATTTTGTATATATTTTATTACGATTTAAAATATTATCACACTGTTTTCTTTAAATAAACAACAAGGGTGCAATATGTATAATTATTTTTCCTTATACAAAGTTTGTGATATCTCATGATTTAATGGTGTGCATGATATCTTCAGCCTTTTAACAGACAGAGAATTTTAGTCCCGTTTTCCAATACATCATCTTCCGGCTCCTAAAAGATGCCCTTTTAGGAGCTGATATGCCGCCTTTCAGGCTCCAATATGCCGTCTTTTGGAAGCCAAAAGGTATCATTTTGATTTCCAATATGTTACAGGAGGTCTGTAAAACGGCATAAAAACAAGTGCTGCGGCATTATTGCCGCAGCACTTTCGTGTGTATATCCTGTTGCCTGCGGCTGTTATGCGGCAGGCATATAGTTTACTGTAGGTTGTGAGATGTTATGCCGTTTACATATATCCCAGCCATCTTAGGACATCGTTGAGATTTGCCACCACGAGGAGGAGTATGAGTATTGCAAAGCCAACATACTCCGCACGGAGCAAGAAGTTTTCGCTCGGCTTGCGCCCGGTGATTATCTCATAGAACAGGAACAGTATGTGACCGCCGTCGAGGGCGGGTATAGGGAGGATGTTCATGAAGGCAAGCATGATGCTGATGAACGCCGTCATCTGCCAGAATAGCATCCAGTCCCACGTCGGGGGGAACAGGTTCCCTATTGCGCCGAAGCCTCCGAGCGACTTCGCACCGTCGGCTGTGAACACGTATTTAAGGTCGTCCACATATCCGCGGAGCACGTCCACGCCATACTTGGCACCCGCCGGTATGCTCTCAAGGAAACCGTATTCTATGGTTACGGGCTTGTAGAAGTCGGCGAGCGAGGCTTTTCCCACGCCGAGTGTAAGCTCCGGTGTAAGCGTCACCTTCACCGTGTCGATATGTCCCGTGCCGCCGTGCCTGAAGGCAAACGTCGCCTGTCTCACCCTCATGCTGTCCTTTGCCGTCGGCTTTGCGGCGGTGAGCATGTCCTTCAATATGCCTATTTGCGTGTCAAACTCATTCCAGCTGCTTATCTCCTTGCCGTTTACGGCAACGATGTGGTCGCCCTTCGACATCCCAGCCTGTGCTGCCGGCGTGCCCGGCATGACGCTGTCTATCTTCGACGGGATATACGGCCGTGCAAATGCGGGCGTCTCCTTTACCATTGTCAACAGGCTTATATCTTCGGGCATGGTTATCGTTTTCTTCTTGCCGTCACGCATCACGTCCACCGTCTTGGCGTTTGACATCATGCGGTACATGTCTATGTCGAAGCGCTTCATGGGCTTGCCGTCGGCAGAGAGCAGTATGTCGCCGTTCCTGAAGCCCGCCTGCTGTGCCGTCTCGTTGAACACCATGCCCATTTTCATGTCCTTGAGCGGGATGTAAGACTGTCCCCATGTGAAGAGGACCATTGCGTAGATGAACAGTGCGAGGATGAAGTTGAACAGCACGCCGCCCGCCATAATAAGTAGTCTTTGCCACGCCGGCTTGCTCCGGAACTCCCATGGCTGCGCCGGTTGCTTCATTTGTTCGGTGTCAAACGACTCGTCTATCATCCCCGAAATCTTGCAGTAGCCTCCCAACGGTATCCATCCCAAGCCGTAGGTGGTGTCGCTGTTCTTTGGCTTAAACTGGAAAAGGTGAAACCAGGGGTCGAAGAATATGAAGAATTTCTCAACTCTTACGCCGAAAAGCTTTGAGAAGAGGAAGTGTCCTCCCTCATGTACGAAAACCAGAATGGACAGTGCAAGCGCCACTTGCAGTAACTTGATTAAAAATATTTCCATGTGTTTCTTATTCTTGTTTTATATGTTCCGTTTCTTTGATTATCCCATCAGACCTGCTGCCACACGGCGTGCCTCGCTGTCGGTTGCCACGTATGTGTCGTAGTCGGGCTTGCTGTCGAAAGCCACGTGTTGCATTGTCGCTTCTATGATGTCGCTCATCTGCAGGAAGCCGCATCGCCCGTCGAGAAATCCCTTGTTGACAATCTCGTTGGCAGCGTTGACGATGCAGGGCATGTTCCCGCCTTTTTTAATTGCCTCGAAGGCAAGTGCAAGGCAGCGGAACTTGTCCGTGTCGGGTTCGAAGAACTCTAACGGCTGTCTGAAAAGGTCAAGACGGCAGCCCTGAAGGTGAAGTCTGTCGGGGTAGGAAAATGCGTATTGTATGGGCAGGCGCATGTCGGGAACTCCCAGCTGTGCCTTTACGGCTCCGTCGCAGAACTGCACTGCGCTGTGTACAATCGACTGCGGATGTATGAGAACCTGTATCTTGTCCGGCTCTATGCCGAAGAGCCACTTGGCTTCGATAACCTCAAAGCCCTTGTTCATCATCGTTGCGCTGTCTATGGTGATTTTCGCGCCCATGTCCCATGTAGGATGTTTCAGGGCATCGGCTTGCGTCACGGTGGCAAGCTGTTCCTTTGTGAAGTTGCGGAAAGGACCTCCTGAAGCCGTGAGGAGTATTTTCTCGATAGCGTTGTCACCCTCGCCGGCAATGCTTTGGAATATCGCCGAGTGTTCGCTGTCCACCGGAATGATGGGTGAGTGGTATTCTGCAGCAAGCCTGCAGATAAGTTCTCCGGCAACAACAAGCGTCTCCTTGTTTGCCAGGCAAATCTTTTTCCGTGCCTTGATTGCGTGTATCGTGGGGCTGAGACCGGCAAAGCCGACCATTGCGGTGAGCACCATGTCAACCGGTTCCGCCTCCACTATCTCGTCGATGGCACGCATTCCGGCGTATACTTTTATGTCCGGCATGTCGTCGAGCATGTCCTTCAGCTCTTCGTAATGGCTCTCGTTGGCAATCACCACGGCGGCAGGACGAAACTTCCTTGCCTGCATTGCAAGTTCCCTGACGCGGTTGTTTGCGGTGAGGCAATATACCTCATATAAGTCTGAATGCTCCTCTATTACCTCCAGTGCCTGTGTTCCTATCGACCCGGTAGAGCCGAGTATGGCTATTTGCTTTTTCATATAAGTAGCTGTCAGTCGTCTAAGTCGAGCAGCCCTTCAGGCAGGCTGACCGTTATTATTTTCTTTTCGGTGTCCATGTCCAGTACAAACTCCTCTGCGGCGGGTATCAGTATGTCGTCGCCTTGGGGCGTTGTCACCTCAAAAAGAACGTTCGCCGTAGAGTCGTCGACAGACGTTATGGTTCCTATTTCCTTGTTGTATATGTTGTTGTCGATGAGCCTGAAGCCTTTAATCTCATCCCATGTGATTTCGTTTTCGTCTCTGTCCGACAGGCTTTTCGGGAAGAATACGGAGCATCCCGTCAGCGTGGCAGCCTGTTCCTTGGTGTCTATGTCGCAGAATTTCACCAGTGCCGTGCTTCTGCCCTTGAACCTGTATTCCTCCATGAAGAAAGGTACCAGGATGCCGTCGATAGCCAATACGAGATACGGAGCGTCCACCCTGTCAAACACATCATCGTCGAACATTAGGCTTATCTCGCCCTTCACGCCGTGCGGCTTGCCTGTTTCGCCTATCTTGTAAACGTCTTCCTGTCGTATCATCGTCGGTTCCTGATGCTTTTGTTAGTGTTTCCCGCCGTGCCGCCTGTTGTCAGCTGTTGGCACGTTCAATCTTTGCCCCGAGGCTGTTGAGGCGCTTCTCTATGTCCTCATAGCCGCGGTCTATCTGCGCGATGTTGTCGATGCGGCTTGTGCCGTTGGCGCTGAGCGCAGCGATGAGCAGTGCTATTCCAGCGCGTATGTCGGGACTTGTCATCCTGCCTGCACGCAGACGGATGTTGTGGTCGTGGCCTATGACAACGGCGCGGTGCGGGTCGCACAGTATGATATTTGCCCCCATGTCTATCAGCTTGTCGACAAAGAACAGGCGGCTTTCGAACATCTTCTGGTGGAAAAGAACGCTTCCGCGTGCCTGAGTGGCAACAACCAGCAGCACGGACAGCAGGTCCGGCGTCAGTCCGGGCCACGGGGCATCAGCCAAAGTCATCATCGAATTGTCGATGAACGACCTTACCTCGTAGTGTTCAAGCCGTGGAATAAACAGGTCCTCGCCGTCGGTCCTGACGTCAACGCCCAGCTGCCGGAACGCGTCCGGTATTATCCCGAGGTTCTTCAGCGACACATCCTTTATCCTTATGCCGTCGCCCACCATTGCCGCCATGCCTATAAACGAGCCGACCTCAATCATGTCGGGTAGTATGGTGTGGCTTGTGCCGTGCAGGCTGTCAACTCCCACGATAGTCAGAAGGTTCGATGCTATGCCGCTTATGCGTGCCCCCATCTTGTTGAGCATGTGGCACAGCTGCTGTATGTATGGCTCGCATGCCGCGTTGTATATGGTTGTCGTGCCCTTTGCCAGCACCGATGCCATTATGATGTTTGCCGTTCCTGTCACCGATGCCTCGTCGAGCAGCATGTAACATCCGTCGAGTCTGTCGGCGTGAATTTCAAAAGTGCCCAGCTCTTCATCGTGTTTGAACTTGGCACCGAGATGCGCGAAGCCAAGGAAATGCGTGTCGAGACGCCTGCGCCCTATCTTGTCGCCTCCCGGTTTCGCCACTACCGCCTTGCCATATCGCGCCAGCAGCGGTCCTATCATCAGCACGCTGCCGCGCAGCGATGAGCATTTGTGCACAAACTCAGGGCTTCCGAGATAGTCGAGGTTCAGCTCTGCGGCACGGAAGACATATTCGTTGCGGCTTGTCTGCCTCACTTCTACACCTATATCTATAAGAAGCTGTATGAGGTTTTTCACGTCGAGAATGTCAGGGATGTTGCCTATCTTCACCTCGTCTGCCGTCAGCAGCGATGCACAGATAACCTCCAGAGCCTCGTTCTTGGCACCTTGCGGCGTTATGGTGCCCTTCAGAAGGTGACCGCCTTCTATGATAAAAGATTCCATCTCAGGATAAGGTTAAAGGTTACTTCTTTTTTCTTCTCTTGTCGTTGACGGCTCTTTCGGAGAAAGGCTGGAACTTGAAGCTGTTCAGGTCGAGCTGTACGGCACCGTCGGTGTAATATGCAAGGTCGTCGGCAATTTTCTTGTCGTTGTTTGAGCCGTGTCCCCATTGCATGAGGTTGCGCTTCATCTGGTTTGCCGTTATGCGTATAAGCTCGTCTCTTCCGGCACCCTCCGGCATTGACTTCAGCTTCTCGAAGATGTTGAAAATCATGCTTCCGTAGTGCTTCACGGGTATTTTCTTCATGGGATATTCCATTGGTTGCGGCTTTGCCGCTATCCCCGCAGCCCCGCTTATGTCGCACGGATAGTCTATATCCAGTTCGAAACGGCTCATTATAGCAAGGTGATCCCACAGCTTCCGCTTGTAGTCTATGTTCTCGCGGTTCTGCGGGAACATGCGCTCCATTATTTTCACGATTGTCTCGGCGCAGCGCAGACGTTCCCCCCTGTCCTTTATTGTCAGGGCATGGTCCACCATTTTCTGTATCTCGCGCCCGTATTCGGGCAGTATGAGCTGCTCTCTCCGGGTGTTATAGTCCAATCCTTCAATATTCATATCTTTTCCTTTTGTACATGTCCGGACACGGATGTCCTTGCCACGGGCGGCACAGCCGCCTTCTTATACATATATATATTATAACAGCTTTTTGGGTGTCTTTGCCACAAAGTCCTTGAGATAGAACGGCACGAAGTATGCCACGTCCTCGTATCTTTCCTCCGCCATCCGCTTTTCGGCGAGCGGGAACATGTTCTTTGCCAGCGGCTCGATGCCCTTTATGAGATGTGCGGCGGGATGTGCTATCGCCTCCATGCACTTGCATGCACCGTTTCCGAAGAAATATACAGGATGTCTGTCGAGATAATCCCTGTACGTACCGGCATCGACAATGTCCGCCCCGACATTCCGCACTCTGTTCAGCGCGCGGTCGTATATGCCCGCATAGACCTCCATACGGCGCGCGTCGAGCATGGGACACAACAAGGCGTCGTCTTCCAGCTCGTGACCGAGCAGCACCGGAACGGCAAGCAGCTCAAGCGTAGGCACCGCTATAAGGTGCAGGTTGCGCCCGTAGCAGATGCCTTTTGCCATGGACACGCCGATGCGCAGCCCTGTATAAGAGCCCGGTCCGCAGCTTACGGCAACGGCATCGAGGCTCGCTCCGTTGCCGTCGGCAAACTTCAGCGCCTCATCCACATACACCCCAAGCTGCACGGCATGGTTGGGACCGCCGTGGTCTTCTCTGTTAAATATGCACTCTCCGTCCTTGCTTACGGCAACGGAGCACACGTTGGTGCTCGTCTCGATATTCAAGATGCACGACATAGCTATGTGTATTAGTGTAAATAAAGTGCAAAAATACTCTTTTTTCCTAAGAATTGTGTACTTTTGCATAAATTTAACTACAATAAGAGGTATGATACAATCAATGACGGGCTACGGTAAATCTGTCGTAACCTACGGAGACAAGAAGATAAACGTTGAGGTGAAATCGCTCAACAGCAAGGCTCTCGACCTGTCCGCACGTATCGCTCCGCTCTACAGGGAGAAAGAAATGGAAATAAGGCAGATGGTTGCCGGTGCACTGACAAGGGGCAAGGTAGACTTCTCGATATGGGTGGAGAAGGAGGCGCATGCCGATGCCACGCCGGTGAACAAGGCTCTCGTGGAGAACTATTACAGGCAGATAAAGGACATCTCTGCCGCCACCGGGATACCGGAGCCGCAGGACTGGTTCTCCACACTGATGCGCATGCCCGACGTGCTGCTGAAGACGGATGTGGAGGAACTGTGCGACGAGGAGTGGGAGGCTGCCTCGCAGGCTGTGCGCACTGCCCTTGAAAACCTCGTGGACTTCCGCCGTCAGGAAGGTGCGGCACTTCAGAAGAAGTTTGAGGAGAAGCTGGACAACATCGCATCGCTGCTTGCCGACATAGAGCCTTACGAGGCGTCGCGCGTCGAGAAGATACGCTGCCGGCTTGTGGAAGCATTGAAGAAGATACCCGAAGCTGACTACGACAAGAACCGTCTGGAGCAGGAACTGATTTATTATATAGAGAAGCTCGACATCAACGAGGAGAAACAGCGGCTTGCCAACCACCTCAAATACTTCCGCGAGACGATGGAAGAGGGTGCCGGAGTGGGCAAGAAACTCGGCTTCATAGCGCAGGAGATGGGGCGCGAGATAAACACCACGGGAAGCAAGAGCAACCAGGCAGAGATGCAGAACATAGTGGTGAGGATGAAAGACGAGCTGGAACAGATAAAGGAACAGGTGCTGAATGTTCTTTAAGAATAAAATACAAACAGGGTGTGTCACTGTGTGCAGTCATGCTTAAGGCATGAAGCGGCAGCATGACACACTCTTTTTTTATACCGCAAGATTATGAAAAAAGGAAAGGTTATAATATTCTCGGCTCCCAGCGGAAGCGGGAAGAGCACAATCATAGGGCGCCTGATGCAGCACGAAGACCTGCACATGGCATTCTCTGTGAGCTGCACGAGCCGGCCGCCGCGCGGCGCAGAGCGCCACGGGGTGGAGTATTTCTTCCTCACGCCGGAAGAGTTTCGCAGACGTATCGACAACGATGAGTTTCTTGAATACGAGGAGGTATATGCCGACCGCTATTACGGCACGCTGAAAGAGCAGGTGGAACGCCAGCTCGAAAACGGCGAGAATGTTGTCCTTGACGTAGATGTGAAGGGCGGATGCAACATCAAGAGCCATTATGGCGACAGGGCGCTGAGCGTATTCATACAGCCTCCCTCGGTCGGGGAGCTGCGCAAACGCCTTGTAGGGCGCGGCACCGATGCCCCCGAGGTGATAGAAGACCGCATTGCACGGGCGGAATACGAGCTGACGTTTGCCAGCCGTTTTGACCGCGTGGTGGTTAACAACGACCTTGAGAAGGCTGTCGGAGAGGCTCTTGACGTGGTAAGGGAATTTATTGAAAAAGACTGATAAAGAAATCTCGGAGTTCTCTGAGACCTCCGAGTTCTCCGAGCTCTCCGAGACCTCCTAACCCTCTCTTATTATAATGAAAAAGACAGTCACAGGCATATACGGCGGTTCCTTCAACCCCATACACAACGGTCACATACGCCTTGCACGCTGCTTCCTTGATGCGGCGGGGCTTGACGAGGTGTGGTTCATGGTGTCTCCTCAAAACCCATTGAAGCGTCATGACAGTCTTCTCGACGACGGGACACGGTTGCGCATGGTGCGCGCAGCGCTTGAGGACATACCCGGGCTGACGGCGTGCGACTATGAGTTCCGCATGCCGCGCCCCTCATACACGTGGAACACCTTGCAGGCGATGAGCCGCGAGCACGTCTGCCGCGAGTTCGTACTGCTTATCGGCGGTGACAACTGGCAGCATTTTAACCGTTGGTATCATCATGACGACATCCTGAAAAACTATCGCATTGTGATTTATCCGCGTCCGGGCAGCCCTATAGATGCCTCATCGCTGCCGGAGGGAGCGAGCGTTCTCGATACCGACCTTATTGATATCAGCAGCACGCAGGTGCGCGGAATGATAGGAAGAGGGGAGGACATATCACATCTTGTACCGCCGCAGACGGCAGAAATCATATACCGCGAGGGGCTGTATAAAATTAAGAATTAAGGGTTAGGAGCTAAGAATTTGCGCCTCTGTTTATAACAGATAAAACGTTGTATGTAACGCGTTGAAAATCAAGATGATACCTTTTAGTCTCCAAAAGACGGCATATTGGAGCCTGAAAGGTGGTCTTTTAGGACGCAAGACGCCACCTTTTGGAATGCAAAAGGTGGCGTCTTGTTTTTTAGGCGGTTATGCGCCTATTTTCCGGAAGATATTTTCCAGTCTCCCTTATCGTCTTTTATCATTTTTATCTTGTAGTCTTTATCTTCATCTCCGTTGCCGAATTTGATGTTTGCCGTTACTGTGGCGGTGGTCCCGTCTTCAGATATCTCTTCGGAAACGATGTCATACGACTTTATTCCGCCTTTCTCGTCGAGAGTGGAGCCGCCCTTTGCCTTGAGTAGCGCGGCAAACTGTTCTTTCTCACGATCGATGTCCTTGCCTTCTTTCTTCTCAAAGTGCATAAGCTTTACATACCCCTCCCAGTCTTCTTTCTGCATGCAGCTGATACCCTTTTCAGCCACGCTGCGGGGTGAATTGTCACTGCAGCTGCACATTATGAATGCAGCTATGAACATTGTGATGAATGCTGTCAGATTTCTCATGGTTTTCGTTTTTTAGTTTGTAATAATTTATTTAATTCTCTCGTTTCTTGCCTTTTCATTGTTTCCCGCCGCCTGTAAAAGCCATGTAACGGGACAGTCTGGGAGATTGCAGTATGTCCGACGGCAGCATGCAGCGGTATGTTCCCATGCCGGGAAAACTCAGGCTGTGCCTGTTTCCGTCGGTCAGAGGTGTGCCGGCGTATGTGTATGCCGCCTCCACAAGCTCGCAGCAGTACATCTTCGTGGTGTCGGAATCGTCGTAACCGTGGTCGAACAGTGTTCCGCGCCTGTACACCTGCATGGCGTATGCGGCTGCCCGCCGCGCCACCACGGGGCTGCCTCTGAACCTGCACACTTCTCCGGCAGAGGCGCTAACGGAAGAGTAGAACTTCTGAGGGGTGTCCATCTTCACCCTGTCGGGGTCGCCCTCGAAATCGGGTTCCCCGGGAACGGCGTGCACAATCATTGGCATTCCTGCCGAGTCCACCACTATTCCCACATGAGAGTAAGTCCCTTCCTTGTCTGCAAGGATGACCACGCGGCTTGTCATACCCTCTCCCTTGCGGAACACCACATCGCCCGCCGACAGCCGGCAACTGTCCGGGAAAATTGTCGTTTTCGTGTTGTTGCGGCAACCGCAGATGCCTGCAAGGATAAGGAATGTGTATGCCAGGTGTCTCAATATTAATCTGTTTGCTGACAAATATACATTAAAAAAGAATAACTGGCAAACATTCTGACAGTTAATCGGCATACAGCAGACCTGTTTAACATAATTTCTCCCTGCCGGACAAAAGTGTTTCAGAAGTCCAGTTCGTCGCCCCTGTAGAAACCAAGGAGGGCTTTTTGGTACATGCACTCATATCTTGCACGCGACAGGTCGCTCTCAGCCTTCATGTAATTGTTCTTCGCCTCGTTGAATTCGGTTATGTTTGCCTTGCCGTATTCGTACTTTGCAGACATCAGCCTGAACGCCGCCTCGCTGCTCGTCAGTGCCTCGCTGCTGCTCCGGTATCCCGCTTCTGCCGCCACGGCGTTGTAGTATGCCTGCTGTATCTCTTTGTAGAGGGCTTTCTTTGTGTTGTCGAGCACGAGCTGCTGTTCCTGCCTGTTAAGGCGTGCGGTGCGTATGCTGTTACGTGTGCTGAACCTGTTGAAGAGCGGAATGGAGAGGCTGAGCCCTATATTTTGGCTGAAGTTGTTTTTCATCTGGCTGCCAAAGCCGTCGGTGTCAAAGCCGCTTGCGGTATAGTAGTTGGTGCCAATTCCGGCGGTGAGAGACAGTTTTGGATAGAGCGCGCTACGGGCTATGAGGATGCTTTTCTCCATGCCTTTCACCCTCAGCTGACCTGCCTGTATCTCGGGCTTTATGAGCAGTGCCTCGCTGAATATCTCGTCCGGCAGGGGCAAGGGGCTTCCTCCGGCGCGTGAAATGCCGGCAGAATCGGGGCGGGCTATGCTGAAACCCTCTGGCGACGGCAGTTCGAGAAGCTGTGATAGAGCCAGCAACGACAGCCTTACGTCGTTGTCTGCCTGTGTTGCCGTGAGCCGGCTTGCCGCCAGGGTGGCGTCCTGCTGTGCCACGTCGACGCCGCTTGCCTTTCCGCTGGCGTACATCTCGCGCAGCCGTGACGACTGCATCGAGTCTATTGCTGTCTGCCTCAGCGCCACGTCATGCAGCTCCATGGCATACAGAACCTGTACGTATGCGGCTGCAACCTGCATCCGTATGTCGTTGCGCGCCTTCTCGAGGTCGGCAAGGGAAGCCTGAAGGTTGAGCCTGTTAAGCTCTATCGTGTTCGGGATGTTGAACCCTGTGAAGAGCGGAACGCTCGTGGCGAGGGTGAAGGAGGTGTTGCTCGTGTTGTTGTCCGAGTATGTGTTCTCGGCTGTGAGACCGCGTCCGAACGAGAAGTTCTGCCCTGCCGAGGCGTTAAGGTCGGGCAGGCGGCTGTTTCTCGCCGTGCTCAGTTCGGTCTCGCGCCTTTGCGTCTCTATGTCCATGCGCTTTATCTCTATGTTGTTTTCGAGCGCATGTGCCATACACTCGCGCAGTGTCCACCGGTGTGGTTCCTGTCCTTGTGCCGCAAGGGATATCATCATTGCGGCAGATATCAATATGCTTCTTGTCATTTTTCTTCCGTTTCGTCTTTTATTACCTGCGGTCCCCTGACCTTGTCGCGTGCCGTTATGCCGCTCTTTATCTCGATGTTTATGCCGTCGCTTAGTCCGGTTGTCACCTTCCGCCGCTCGTATGTCTTTTCGCCTCCGTTGTCTTTTATTACATAGACAAAGGTGTCGCTGCCGCTGAACTCTATTGCGCTCTCGGGCACGGCAAGCACCTTCTTCACTCCGGCAAGCTCAATTTCGGCGTTGGCACTGTATCCGGAGCGTATGCGGTTGCCGTCGGGCACGGTCACGGATGCCTTTATCTCAAACTGGTTTGCACCGTTGTTCTCCACCGCCTTGGGCGAGATGTACTCGAGAGACGCCGCAAACTTGAGGTTGCGCAGTGCTCCGATGGTTATTGTCATTGGCATGCCGGTGTGCAGGCTGCCGACTTCGGTCTCGTCGATGTTGCCTTTGAAGATTAGATTACCCATGTCGGCGACGCTGGCTATGGTCGTTCCGTCGTTGAATGTGTTGGCAAGTATCACCGAGTTTCCCACTTTTACGGGTATGTCGAGGATTATTCCGCTTATTGTGGAGCGTACCAGTGTGCTGCTTGCGCTGGCATTGCTCCTTGAAACACCGTCGCGCACAACCTCCAGGGCATCTGTCGCCGCTGCCTTCTCTTCCCTTGCGCGGTTAAGCTCCTGACGTATCTTGTCGTATTCGTCGGCACTTACAAGCTGCTTGTCGTAAAGTTTCTTCTCTCTCTCGAAGTCCACCTGCGCCTGTCTGAGATTGATGTCGGCAAGCCGCACGCGGCTCTCGGCGGAGCTGAGTTGTCCCATGTCGGGAATAACCTTGACGCGGGCTATCACCTCGCCGGCATGCACCACGTCGCCCGCCTGTTTCATAATCTCCGTTATGATGCCGCTTATCTGCGGCTTTACGTTGACTTCATCGCGCGGCTCAATCTTTCCGGTGATGACCGTTGTCTTGCTTATGTCCGTCAGTGTAGGCGTGAATTCCTCGTAGACCACTGGCTTGGGAAGCGACTTTTGGTAGAGGAATACGAATGTCCCGATGAATATAAGGACTGCCATTCCTGCGATTACAAACTTCAGATACTTTTTCATTGTTATGTTTTTTGTTGTTTTATTGTTTCTGTTTTCTTATTGGTCCAATTATGCTAATTGGTCTAATAGGCTTAATCAGTTATCATTCGTCCCTCATGGCATCGACCGGCTTTATCCCCATGGCACGCATGGCGGGAGCCAGTCCGGCAACGATGCCGAGTATGCAGAGCATCGTCACGGCACCGGCGGCAGTGGAGATGTCTATCTGGAAATGTGCGGCGGTGATGCCGTCGGAGGTACTTCCAAGCTCGAGCATCTCGAGAATGAGCACGGCAAAGAGTATTCCGCTCATGCCGGCGACGGCAGTAAGGATGACGCTTTCGGATATAATCTGCGACAGGATGTTCAGCGGCGTTGCGCCGATGGCGCGCCTTATGCCTATCTCCGTTGTCCGTTCGCGCACGGTTACCATCATAATGTTGCTTACTCCGACTGCTCCTGCGAGCAGGGTGCCCAGTCCTACGAGCCACACGAGGAAGTTAACGCCGCTGAAGAGATTGTCGACGAGTCCGAACATGACTTCCGTGTTGAACACGGTGATGCCTTTTTCGTCCGTAGGGTCTATCCTGTGAGCCTCTGCAACCACGGTCCTCATCTTCTCGGTGATACTGCTCATGGTTATTCCCGGCTTTGCCGTGACGCATATTATGTGTACGCTGTCGCCGAGGTTGTATGCCTGTTGCATCAGTGTCAGCGGAATGAGAACCGATGTCTCCGAGCGTCCGTTAAGGTTGATGTTGCCCGATGCATAGTCCACGCCCACCACGTTGTAGTATATGTTGTCTATGCATATCTTGCTGCCACACGGGTCTTCGCCGCCGGGGAAGAGGTCCTTATACACTTTCTTGCCCAATACGCAGACCTTGCGGCCCTGCTGTATGTCCATGTCGTTGAGGTAACGGCCGTAGAACATCTTGGGTGTCTCAACCTTACGGTAGTCTGGCAGCAGCCCCTTCACTGTGCAGCTTGCCTTCTTGTCGCCGTGGGTGGCGTTCCCGCCCCAGTGCGACAGTACCGGCGTTACGGTCTGAAGCTCCGGCACATGGCTCTTGAGACGCTCCACGTCCTTGTATACCATGCTCCATGTGCGACCCTTCCGGAAACCGGAATAGGGTTTCGTCGTGGGTTGCGGGAAGATGAATGCTGAGTTGGTGGCAAACCCTTCGAAGTTGGTTTGCAGCATTTCCTTGAGTCCGTTGCCGCCGCCGACAAGTGCCACGAGCATGAATATGCCCCAGAACACGCCGAAACCCGTGAGGAAAGTCCTGCTCTTGTTGCGCGAGAGGGTGTCGAGTATCTCGTGAAGCCTGTCTATGTCAAATCTTGTCATACGCTTTTTTGCTGTTTATGTCATTCTGCTCTCAGTGCCTCTATTGGTCTTATGCGTGCGGCACGGCGTGCCGGTATCAGTCCGGCGAGTGTTCCTGCAAGCACTATCACGGCAATTGCCTCGATGCAGATGTCAAGCCCTACGGTGGGATTGTAGAACATCGTTGCCTCGAAAAGCCCGCTGTTGACCTTCGTGTGCCCAATCGTGGCGTCCATATACATGTTCGATGCTATGCCGAGGAGCATGCCGATAAATCCGAATATGGTAGTGATGATGATGCTCTCTGCAATAATCAGCCTGAGTATCGACGACGGGCGTGCACCGATTGCCTTGCGTATGCCGAACTCGCGGGTGCGCTCCTTTACGGTGATGAGCATGATGTTGCTTACGCCCACTATGCCGCTGAGCAGCGTGAAGAGTCCTATTATCCACAGTGCGGTCTGTATTATGCCTATTCCCTTGTTCATCTGCATGTTGTTGGTGAACCTGTTCCATATCCAGACGGCGCTTTCATCGTCGGGTGCGGCACGGTGATTGTTGTTTATCCGTGCACGGTACTGCGTCTCGAAATCCTCGTTTTCCTTCTCTGTATTCAGTCCGTGGAACGAGAAAACTATGTTTTCAACCTTGTTGCCCTTGTTGTATATCGTGCTGAAGGTGGTTAGTGGCATGTAGGAATACGACCACATGGAGCTTTTGTCCTGCTTGTAGATGCCCACGATGCGGAACGCGATGTTGTTGACGGTGACGTATCTGCCTATGAGGGCGGCGGTGTTGCGCGGCATAAGCTCGCGTGCGTTCTCATCGGAGATGACAAGCGACTTGCGCTGTTGCCGTATGTCTGTGTCGTTGATAAATCTTCCGTGCAGCAGCTCTTTCTTGTTTATCTGCATGTCGTTGGGATAAACGCCGGCAAGACTGCCGCTGAAATAGTTGTTCCCGAGGCTTACGGTCTGCCCGTCCTTGTCCGCTTGTGCGCCGACATTGTCTATGTTTTCGGCAAACGAGCGCGATGTTATTTCCATGTCCGTTGTGTTGAGGGTTATATCGCGCCCCTCTTTCAGTCCGTCGTAAGCCTTCGATGTCTGTCCGGAGCCTATCATCATGGAGTTGTCGAGAAATCTCTCGCTCGACAGCTTTTGGGCGTTTATCAGCCCGTTTCCCGCCCCGAGCAGGAATATAATCATGAAGATGCCCCATGCCACGGCAAATCCCGTGAGCGCAGTTCGCAGCTTGTTCTTCCGCGTCGTTGCCCATATTTCTTTCAGTATGTCACGCATAGTCCCGCTTATTTAAACAATCCGCCTGTTCCGAACGGTCTTGCGTGGTGGTCGAGGTTCTCCTCTATGCTTCCGATCAGCCCGTCTTTGATGTGTATTATCTTGTTTGTCTCGTTTGCCACACCGCTCTCATGCGTCACGACGACAATGGTTATGCCTTCGTTGCGGTTGAGGTCTTTGAGCAGCTGCATCACCTCCACGCTTGTCTTTGAGTCGAGTGCGCCCGTCGGTTCGTCGGCAAGTATTATCTGAGGATGTGTTATCAACGCCCTTGCTATTGCCACGCGCTGTTTCTGACCGCCTGACATTTCGTTGGGATAGTGGTCTGCCCAGCGTTCAAGTCCGAGCCTTTCAAGATATTCCATGGCAAGTCTCTTGCGCTTCCGGCGTCCCACTCCCTGATAGAACAGGGGCAGTTCAACGTTCTCTGCGGCAGTCTTGAAGCCTATGAGGTTGAACGACTGGAAGATAAAGCCTATCATGCGGTTGCGGTATTCGGCGGCGCGGGTTTCCGACAGGTCCTTTATCAGCGTTCCGTTCAGCAGGTATTCGCCGCTGTCGTAGTTGTCGAGGATGCCCAGTATGTTGAGGAGCGTGGACTTTCCTGAGCCGGATGCTCCCATTATGGACACAAACTCGCCCTTGCCGATGTCGAGGCTTATGCCTTTGAGGACATGTAGCGGTTGCCCGTTGTTGTATGTCTTGTGTATGTCTTTTAGGGTTATCATGACGATATTGCTTATTCTGCAGAACCTTCTTTCGTCGCTTTCTGCTCCTGTCTGAATTTCTCGTTCACCTCATCCATGCTTATTCCGAGCAGCTGCATGTTGCGGAACAGCTCAGGAAGACGGATGTCCATAAACTCTTTCTTGCGTGTCTCGAGGATTGTCTTGCCTGCGCCCGGCGTGACGAAATATCCCAGTCCGCGCCTGTTGTATATGACACCCTCTGTTGCGAGCAGGTCGTATGACTTCACGGCAGTGTTGATGTTCACTTCCAGAAGCACTGCATACTCGCGCACACTCGGTATACGGCAGTCGTCGGGATACTTCCCTGCCAGTATTTCATCGCACAGCCTGTCGGCTATCTGCACATATATTGCCTTGCTGTTGTCGAATATCATAAATTAATCCATTTATTGTTTACAACCTGCATGCGCTTGAATATCCTGAAAGACAGCCAGTATGCGGCTGCAATTAATACGGGCAGCAGGCACATTATGAAATATACGAAGCCTTTTAGCGACTCTTCATTGATGTCGAAACTGCGCGAATCGACAAACCATGATGCCACCCATGCCAGCAGTATTGTGCCGAGTATCATCGTCATCGACGTGAGGACAAACTGACGGCGGCGGAAGAGCGTGCCTCCGAGCAGATATATCGAGTGGGTGAACATCAGCAGTTCAACGGACAGAATGGCATCAGCAGCGTCGTCAATGCCGCTGAACGTAATGGCGTTTATCAGCGCATTGAAGAAGTGGGGGATTGTCGTGGTCTGCATGCCGTGTCCTGTTATCAGAGAGAGCGACAGGCGCAGGACATCGGCAATGCAGAATGCCACGATGCAACCGGCAATCCAAAATATTGTAACATAGATATACCTTACCAGAAACTTCTCCGCGTCGGATGCCGGAAGGAGTTTGAACATCAGTCTTTGCTGCTTTGTCTTCATGTTGTTCAGCAGGTAGCAGCCAGAGAATGAGAACATGAACAGGAGCAGACCTACGGCGGTATTGCCGAATGACTCCAGCTCATTCCCAATTAGGTGATAACCGTTTGTGAGGTTGAACTTTACAAAAAGTATTATAAAGAATACGACGGTAGCCATCGTCACTGTTGTGATGTATTCCTTCTTGTATGTATATGCAGACCATTTGCCCAGTTGCATGAAGCGGTTTATGTCGAATGTTTTTGCCATAATATGTTGTCTTTACGGTTGTTGTTATGTTTTTTCCTGATGTTGCCGGTTATTTAAGCAGACCTTTTGTTGCGGCGTTGAACAGCAGTTCGAGGTTTATCATCGTGTCATCCGTTCCTCTGTTGCGGCGCGCAATGACATTGTTGCCCTGCAATGAAGGCTCCGCATATATCACGTCGCCGTTCTCCTCGCCGGGCATCCTGCACTCGAAAGAGTATTTTTCACATATATCCTGCACAGAGGCATCGAGCAGTATGCGCGAGCGGTCGAGCATTATTATATGGTCGAGAAGCTGCTCCACGTCGTGTACCTGATGAGTGGATATGATGACGGTGCGGTTCTCGTCCATGTTGCTTGCCACCACTTTGCGGAACTGGCTCTTCGACGGTATGTCCATTCCGTTGGTAGGTTCGTCCATGAGAAGCATCCTCGTGTTTGCCGCCAGGGCAAAGCTCATGTACACCTTTTTCTTCTGTCCCATGGAAAGCTCTTTCAGGTTAAGGTTTAAGGGAAGCTCGAAGTCGAGCAGGCAGCGGTTGAGCACATTGCGGTCGAAGTGCGGATAGAACGGACTGTTCAGGCGTACGTATGCGTCGAGTGTCATCGGCGGGAGGTCAAATTCTTCCGGAACGAAGAACAGTTCGCGCAGAATGTCAGGATTTCTCTTGCCTGCATCTTCGCCGTCGATTTCAATCTTACCGTATTTCAGGCGCAACATGCCGCTTATGAGATAAAGCAGCGTAGACTTACCCGTTCCGTTTTTGCCGAGAAGTCCGTATATGGAGTTGCCCTTTATGCTGAGGCTGAAGTTGTTGAAAACCTCTTGACGGCTTCCCGGATAGCTGTATCCGATGTTTCTTATGTCTATCATTATCTTATGTTTTATAAGTTTATTTTATATGATATATAGTGTAATAGAATAATAGTACACTGCAAATATATGATAATATAATATTGCTTGCAAGCTTTTCTTGTATTTTCTTTGTGACAATATGTGTTTTTAACATTTATTGGAAAGATTTCATGGCATTAATACCATTAAAAGGCATGGCTGGGCTTATTGTTTTTTCTAAAATAAATAATGTGAGTTTGATATAAGCAAGTTATATATTTATATTCCGGAATACATCCTTTTGTAGGGACATTTTCTTGTAAATGTCTGTTTTTTATCCTGTTTAAAGCCGTTTTTATGTGTCGGTTTTACGGACATTTACAAGAAAATGTCCCTACAAAAGGATGACACTTGCGGATTGTATTATGTCGGACTCAAGTTAAAAAAATAAGCCTGCTTATTTGAAACCGTACATAACGGTATGCAAATAAGCAGGCTTTCAGACTTTAAGAATTATCCTGATTCTTTTTCCTTATGTAGTTTTTGTTTTTTATTATTCGGCAATGATTGCATATACGTTTATAGACTCACCCTTTGTAATTGTATGGCTTCCGGCTGCAAGCTTCTGTGATACAACACCGTTTGCATCCACAGCAGCGTTAGTGCCGTCGAATTTTATTCTCTTGCCTGAAGCGCCGTCTGTCACAACTGTTATTGTAAGCTCTTCCGTTGTTGTGAAAGATATGTTTGTTGCACTTTCCATCTTGAGGGCAGTTGTATATGTCACCCCATTGTATGTCTTTGGTGATACACCGCTCTTCAGGTTTCCGGTGATAGTGAAGCCGTTAACATTGCTTCCCGATGTGAAACCGTTGAATGTTGCTGTTGAACCAGCAACAACCGTTTCGGAAGGTGTCGGGTCGGGGTCCTCACCGCCTGTTCCTCCACCGGTGCCGCCGCCGGTTGTTCCACCGCCTGTTACCTCACCGAGGTTGCCGTATACCTTCACCAGTGAGCTCTTGTAGTTGTCGATAAGAGCATCAAGCTGGGCATTGATATCATAGTTTGTATCTTCCGTGCTGTTGTTGAAAGTAAATGTAACATCACCGTGCTGCATACGGCCTGCACCGAAGAAGCCCTGAACCTGTGCGGGGACATTTGCCGGATCTTCCACTGTATATTTGTACATGTCAGAAGCAGTGTCAAAGTTGTTGTATGAAGAGCCTCCTCCGAGAGCTGTTACACTTGAAGGCACTTTCTCGTCACGGCTTGTTGCAAGATATGCGTCAAAGTGTTTCTGCGTATCCATTACTGCCGCAACCTCCTTACCTTTCTGTATATACTTGCTTGCACCGTAAGGTATGAAAGTATAAGTTCCAGCCATAATATTATTATAAACCTTTATTACACCGCCAGCCTCACCGGAGAAAGTTCCTTTGCTGCCCAAAGTGTTGCTGCCGCCGTAGAGGTCGCTGCCCTGAAGTGACATCAGCACCGGATACTTACAGCTGCGGAAATAGTTTGCCTCAACAAAGAGCGATGAACCGAGCGTGGCACCAGAACCGTATTTTGAAACTCCGTCAAAATAGTTGTTATAAATGTGTATATGCTGAGACTTGCGTACACGTGGATGGCGTGAGTCCGAATGGTCGTACCAGTTGTTGCGGTATGTTACGAAGTCAACCTCGTCACCGTTAGAATTGAGGTGGGTCTTACCGGTGTCCCAGAAGTGGTTGCTTGAAATGGTTGCATGCTGAGTGCCTTTAATGTCAAGAGAACCGTCACCTTTCTTTTGGTCGCCGCCCTTGTTCTTGCCATAGAATATGTCAAGGTTGTGTGCCCATACGTTGTTTACGTCTGTATCAAAGCTGAGTCCGTCGTCAAGACAGCGCATGATAGCGAGGTTGCGTATCTCCACGCTCTTGCAGTTACGTATAAGCATGCCGTAGCCATGGAATGTGGCATCGCGACCAACACCCTCTAACGTGAGGTTCATTTCCTGACCTCTGCCTTTTATCTGAAGTCCTTCTGCAGTGCTTCCAAATGTTGGCATGTCACCTGCTTTTAACAGACCGATTATACGTACTGCCAAAGGACGTGTTTCCGACCCCTTTTCGTATGCCTGGAGAATATCCTGTATGCCGGTGCGTGTTTCTGTCTTTCCACCTGCATCCATATCCAGCTTTATTGTTTTCGCATTGCCAGCTGTGACATAAATTACGCGTGCGTTTGCTTTCAGTGTTCCGTCATTGTTGTATGCGCCTATGCCCGATGTCGTGTTGCTGTGTGCATATCCGTCACGGTTAAAGTTTATAACCTGCAGGTTTGATGCCGTACTTGCCTTTGTCTCGTCTGCCTGTCCGCCGATTACCGGTGCAACCTTCACCGTATATGTTCCCGCCTTAAGTCCGAGAGCATCTGCGCGCAGGTATGAAGCGTAGCCGCGTACAAGCTGGTCGTCTATTTTTGTAAAGTCGGCATACTGTCCGCCCTTTACATACACATTATATGAGTCGGCACCCGTAAACGGCTTCCACTCAACAAACAGAGCCTCGTGCCAGCCCTTTGCCTCTGTTATCTCTATGCCTTTATTCTCAATGTCGCCGCCTGTACCCTGATTTATTGCCTTTGCAAAAGAGATGTTAGATATGTTTTTTGTAAATACATCCTCCCACGCGCCTGTTGCCGGCTTTACTGTAACAGTTCCGGTAGCATTGTCTATGGTGATGTCCTCAAGTTCTTTTGTATTGTAATATTTCACGGCATTACCCGTTACGGTTGTAAGCAGAGCCTGGTTCATGTTTACGTCCATTGCCACAGAGTGGTCCGTGTCGCCTCCCGGCTGGTCTCCGCCTCCCTGACCGTCTGCCACGGAAATGCTGTATATGTTTACACCGCCCACTTCTGTTGTAAGCGTAACGTCGCCGTCGGCAGTAACAGTTCCCTCACAGGTCTGTGAACCTGTAACAGGCGTAAATCCGCTCTTTACCGTAAGGTTTGTCTGTGCCAGTCCGCGTGCCTCTGCCGTCTTTGCCGTCTCGCATGATACGGTCACCACCTGTCCTGCCTTCAGTCCCGGTATTGTTACGATAATGCCCTTTCCGTTAAGCTCCATACGGTTTTTGCCGTAGTTAAGACGTACTTTTCCATTTGTATTTGTTGAACCGGCTCCGGCTTTGAATTTAAGCCCCTTTGCATATTCAAGTTCTACGCCGTTTGCCATAAGAGGACCGTCGATGGCGGCAAACATGCTGTAGCGTGTCTGTGCAGCATCGTCATACCAGTTGGCATCAGCTGCGATATTTGTCTTGTCCGCATCGCCCACCATGCCGAATGTCCAACTCGTCTGTGCTCCAGCCTCTGTGGCGAAGAGCATCATAAAGCCTGCTATGAGGCTATATATAATATGTGTATGTTTCTTCATGACCGTTGTGTTATCTGATTACCATTTTCTTACCGTTCACGATGTACAGACCCTTGGGCAGCCCTTCGGTGCTGTTGCCCATATACTGTCCGTTGAGGTTGTAGACTTTCTTCACCGCGTTTTCCGTCTCCACTTCCGGTCTGCTTATGGCTGTTGACGGAGAATAGGAGAAGTTGATAGATACGAGCGACATGTCTGCCGTCTGTGATGTGTTGTCAGCAAAAGTCATGACAACATCATCGCCGCTGAATGTCAGACGTGTGACATTCTTGTTTACGGTAGTTCCGTCAACGACCACCGTCTGGGTGTTGTCGGCACCGGCAGATAAACACATAGCCGCCATGCCGATGATTAAAGCAATTGATTTGTTCATAAATTTGTTTAGATTAGTACTATTTTGATGCCGCGAAGTTAGTTGTTTTTTGTCATCATACAATTGGATTATAATGGTAAATATCACGTAAACGTTTACGAAAAAGTGTTGTAAAAGATACATTTATTAAATATTCATTAACATTTGACATTCTGCCTTTTAACAAACAGAGTCTCTTTTTTTGCCACATTCTTAAAATATTATCGTCTTGGACCTGAGAACTTGAAAAATGAGGACTGTTTGTATGATGATATACCGCAGGCTCCAAAGGGAAGGGCTGCAATGGCTTTTATATGTATAAAACATTGTTTATGAGCATGTTATGCCTTGTTTTGAATGTAAAATGGCATTAATTGTCTTGCAACGGAGTATTAATTACATCGTAACGGATATTGCCTTACTCTGTAACGGAGTATTAAATGTATGGTAAAATAGCATTCGTTGCCATGTTGTTAATGCTCCGTTACAGAGTAAGGCAATATCTGTTGCCGTGTAAAACGATATCCGTCAGAGAGTAAAATGGTATCAAAAGATGCAGAAATGCAATGTTTTGCAGTTTCATGGAAGCTGGATTTTGCATGAAAATGTTGGAATAAGGTGTTAAAAACTTTATTTTTTATCTTCTTTCTGCACATTCCGCTCGGTTTTGTGCAGTATTGTTTAAAAAGAAATTCCAGTTTGGGACATAAATATTGCACATTTTATTGATTTTGTGCAGCGCCGCCTTCTAAAACCACTGGAAATATTATTGCTAATAAAGACGTTTCTGTTAACAAATGAAATATAAATTAACATATCACAAATTAAAATGCAAAGTGCAAAAATTAAAGTTTTGCAATAGTGCCTTCCGGTGTGTTTGCGGGGGAGATATCTGAAATATATAAACCATCCCTGCCCCGCCTTTGGGTAAGGTATTTGGGAGTTAAAGAAGTTATGGGAAGTTAGAAGAAGTTAAAGGACAAA
>ERZ778515.335-NODE-335-length-41404-cov-23.606230_pt1 | contig 41404 bp, 30 predicted proteins | sample MGYA00510343_ERZ778515 | MGnify/ENA primary metagenome ERZ778515 (study PRJEB29527, sample SAMN07138965) | mouse gut metagenome | material: feces | host: mouse | place: China:Nanjing | collected 2016-01-25 ...
GGTGATGTTTTTATTGATGCCGCACAGTTTCGCCACCGCCTTGATGCCGTTCTTGCAGTTCGCATAGCAGGGAACGGGCAACAGTTTCCCGTCCCCGGTCATGCCGCTGTACTTCCGGATGATGTGGCCCGGCACTTCCAGCAGGCGGATGTTGGATTCCACGCCTGTCTTCTGTCGTTTGGTCTTGATCCACAGATGACCGTCAAAGGAGGTTTGCAGGTTCTCTTCCGTAAGGTTATACATGTCCGTCCAGCTCAGCCCCGTGAAGGTGCAAAAGATGAACAGGTCGCGTATCAGTTCATATTTTTTCTTTTTGAACGTCCCGTTTATCAACAGGCTTATTTCCTCCTTTGTCAGAAAGCCGCGTTTCGTTTCCTCTTTGGTGATGTGGTAGGCGTAGAACGGGTCACGTGGAAGCCAGCCGTTGTTGATGGCTGTATAGATGATGCTGCGAAACGGCATCATGTACGACCAGACGGTGTTGGTGCAATGGTTCTTCTCCGTGCGGAGGAACAGTTCAAAATCCGTGATGAATGCCGGGGTAAGCTCGCGCAAGGCGATGTCGCTCATCTTGTAGCGTTGTCTGATGAACTCCGACAGATGGTTATAGACGGTGCGGTATTTCAGGTAGCTGCGCTCGCTTTTCATTTTTCCTACCATCTTGGCGTAGTCCTCATTATGTTGCTTGAACACGGCAAGCAGGGTCTTGTGGTTCTGTCCCAGTCCCAGATAGGCGTTGCGTACTTTCTCTGCCGTGACATAGCTGTCCGCGTCGCATACTTCCTGATATGCACGGTTTATGCCCACACGTATCTTGTCAAGCATACGGTTACCTTCCTGCGCCACGAGGCTGCGACCGGACAGACGCCCGGTTTCCACGTTCCAGATGCTTTCCTCCACGTCCAGTTTGCTGCTGAACTGTGATACCTTTCCGTTCACCGTGATACGGCACATCACGGGAATCAATCCGTTCTTCTTCGGCGCATTGCGCTTGAGGTAGAACAATACTTTGAATGTGCTTCTGCTCATACTCTACTTTTTGTTTGCAAAATTAAACCATGTAGAGCTGGAAGACGGTAGGCAAATCACAGCATATCGGCGCATTCACACCCACATCTCATTTTTTTGAGCAGGTCCCGCTGACATTTCCAAAAGAATCCTTAAATTGGCATCCAATGGCGTATGGATTAGCGGATATGCCAGTGTCCTCAGCAAGCTGTTCTTTTGTGAAAAAGAGTAACGGGATAGTAACGTAACTCTTGCTTCAAACGGCTTTTTTGCGGCATTCAGTGGCTTTGGCAAAGTCCTCGTCGGAATCGCTAAAACGCTTTATCTCAACGTTCATTCACCATTTTTCTCCTATTCTCGTTTTTTTGTAGTATCTTTGCAAAAAGAAATCTTATATGGAAATATACGAGGCAGACACTATTGAAAAATATAACCGTTATTTCGGTTTTGAGACGCGGCATCCGCTTGTCGGCATAGTACATTTTGACGACACAGTAGAACAGCCGACTCATTGTATGCACTTCGGTTTTTATTCGCTTTTCATTAAAAAGACCACGTGGTGTAAAATAAACTATGGAAAGACATCATACGACTTCGATGACGAAACTGTAGTCAGTTTTGCCCCAGGGCAGACGGTGGGGGTTCACCGTCTTGATGACGGACCGGCACCGGAAGCGGTCGGACTGCTGTTTCATCCCGATTTCCTTCTGCGGACTCCTTTAGCTCAGAAAATCAAGCAATACACATTCTTTTCCTACGCCTCAAACGAAGCATTGCATCTGTCGACGGAAGAACGCCTGATTCTGCAGGACTATATGGACAAGATAGCCCGTGAGCTGCAACATCCCATCGACAAGTTCTCCAAGTCTCTTATCATTTCCAATATAGAGGTGATGCTCAATTACTGCATGCGCTTCTACGAGCGCCAGTTTGTAACACGTGAAGAACTGAACCATAACGCTATCGGTAAATTCGAGCAATTGATTGACGAATATCTTGATGGCGGTCGTGGCGCGACTGACGGAATACCTACAGTAAAGTATTTCGCCGACAAGATATGCCTTTCGTCCAACTATTTCGGAGATCTTGTAAAGCAGGAGACAGGCAAGACCGCACAGGAGTATATCCAACTGAAAATGATAAACTTTGCTAAAAACTCATTGCTCAATCCTGCCTTGAGCACCAAACAGATAGCCGAACTTCTCGGATTCCAGCATTCACAGCACTTCATACGCTTCTTCAAAAAACAGACAGGCAACACTCCGAGGGAATATCGCCTGCAACTGAATTAAGTCTGATGTCTGTTCGCCTTTCAAACCGGCTATCGAAAGCCATCGATAGCCGGTTTGAAAGGCGAACAGCATATCTGCGCCACGCTTGAATTGTAAAATATTTTTAATAATTGCGAGGCTTAACCAATATAATTGAGTAATTTTGTATAAAATTTTATGTAATCCAGTTTCATATACCGTCAAGGTATGAACGCATTCTCATCCGGGCTAATAGGATAAGTTCTGATGAGAATTGTTTAGTTTTAATTATTTCGCCCAATCAAGTAATAGGCACATGCTAAAAAAAAGCACTAAAATTATAACGACGATTTCAGACCGTCGATGTGATGTTGAGTTTATCCGTAGCCTCTTTATGGCAGGAATGAATGTCGTGAGAATGAATTCGGCTCATCTTGGGGCTGAAGGGATGGCAAGGATAGTAGAAAACTGTCGGGCGGTCTCGCCTCGTATCGGTATCATCATCGACACAAAAGGTCCTGAAATCAGAACCACTGTCAATGCAGAGCCAAACGAGAAAATTGCGTTTCGCGAAGGAATGGAAGTTGAGTTTTGCGGTCATGTGTCTGAACCCACCACAGCCGGGCGCATATGTCTCAACTATTCAGAAATTGCTCAGGATGTTCATCCCGGAATGCACTTTCTGATTGACGACGGAGAGCTTGACTTCCTTATTCTCGATATCAATACCGACACCGGCATTATTCGTGCACGTTGTCTTAACGACGGAGGACTTGGTTCGCGCAAGAGTGTCAATATCCCGGGCAGCGACATCCATCTTGCTTCTCTGACAGAACGCGATAAGGCCACACTCGCCACTGCAGCATCGCTTGGCGTGGATTTCGTGGCTCACTCGTTTGTGCGCAGTGCCGATGATGTCCATGCAGTGCAGGCCGAGCTTGACCGTCTTGGTTCCGACATGAAGATTATCTCCAAGATCGAGAACCAGCAGGGTGTCGATAACTTTGACTCAATTCTTGAGGCTTCATACGGCATCATGATTGCCCGAGGCGACCTTGGAATCGAGGTGGCCGCCGAACGCATCCCTGTGATTCAGCACGAAATGATCGAAAAGTGTATAGCCGCGCATCATCCTGTCATTGTGGCCACACAGATGCTCCATTCGATGATTACATCTCCGCGTCCGACACGTGCCGAGGTCAGCGACATCGCAAATGCTGTCTATCAGCGTGCCGACTGTCTGATGCTGTCGGGAGAGACTGCCAACGGCCGCTATCCCGTAGAGGCTGTCTCGACTATGGCAAGTGTCGCTCAGGAAGTCGAAGCATCGTTGACCGCGACCATTACCAGCGATAATATTCCTCAGCTTGCCGATGAGCATGTCACATCTTTCCTTGCCCGTCAGGCAGTAGTGTCCGAGCGAGAGATCGGTACGAAGGCTATAATTGCCAACGCATATCATGGCCGTACAGCCCGTTTCATAGCCTCGTTCCGTGGTGCATGTCCGGTTTATGCAATCTGCTACCGCCGTCGCACTATGCGCTGGCTGAGCATCTCATACGGAATCAAGGCTTATTACTATAAGGATTATACACAGCAGCATCGCTATCCGCTTGAAGCCCTGCGCGATTTCATCGAACAAGGTTTGCTGGACTATTCCGACCGTATCGCCATACTCGGAGCAATCAACGGAACTGGTGCGACATTCCTTGCCATCAACTCCGTGCAAGCGATTCTTGAGCACGGCACTTCCGCTCATGAATCCTGATATGGTTTACTGATTTTTCGGTTAGTGAAGGCCGGAAAAATTTAGATATGAATAAAAAATCGCTGAAATTCAAAAATTTCAGCGATTTTTTTGTCATGACTATACAAAAAGCGGGGAGGTCGCTAATCTTTTATTTCTCATTAATGTTATAAAAACGAGAAAGGCTGTCGTTCTCGACAGCCTTTTCGTAAAAATGTGATAAATCTTTGGTTTTGTCTACTAAAAAACTATTTTGCAACCGTAAATTTTCGTGTTATAGGTATTGATTCTATATCTTGTCAGCAATCTTCTTTGCGAATGAAGATGCTTGTTTGATTTCACATTGCAAAATTAATGCGTTTGTGTTACAAGCGTGTTACAATGAAAGTACAATATTGTTACACGATGTATTTTTAACCTTTGTTAAGGAAAGTAGCTTTAAAAGGACTGATTCGATTACTGATTTAACATCGGTTAAATACATTTCAATATTTTGTTTAATCAATTGTCGGAGAACGGGCAAGACTGGCGAAAGACCTTCAAACCAAAGTCTTGGGAAAAATGTTTTGGTAGATGATAGAAATTGAGTAATTTCGCATCACAAATAAAGAAAACATAACTACAGCTACAATTATATATACATAGGATGAGCAAGAAACTACTTGAAGTGCGCGACCTCCATGCCTCGGTTGAGGGGAAGGAAATACTTCGCGGTGTGAATCTCAGCGTCAACGAAGGCGAAGTCCATGCCATCATGGGGCCTAACGGCTCAGGTAAGAGCACCCTTTCAGGCGTGCTTGCCGGAAATCCGGCCTATACTGTCACCGGGGGAGAGGCTTTTCTCCACGGTGTGAATCTACTCGAACTTTCTCCCGAAGACCGTAGCCATGAAGGTCTTTTCCTGTCGTTTCAGTATCCCGTAGAAATTCCCGGTGTATCGATGGTGAATTTTATGCGTGCCGCTGTCAACGCCAAACGTAAATATTTTGACGAAGCGCCACTCAGTGCGAGCGATTTCCTGAAGATGATGCGCCAGAAGCGTGCGATTGTCGAGCTTGACAACAAGCTTGCATCGCGTTCTGTCAACGAGGGTTTCTCTGGCGGTGAGAAAAAGCGCAATGAGATTTTCCAGATGGCTGTGCTTGAACCGCGCGTAGCTATTCTCGACGAAACTGATTCAGGACTCGACATTGATGCACTCCGGGTGGTTGCCGGAGGTGTAAATAAACTTAAGACAGACAAGAACGCAACTATCGTCATCACCCACTATCAGCGTCTCCTTGATTATATCCGTCCTGATTTCGTACACATATTATATAAGGGACGCATCGTGAAGACCGGCGGTCCGGAACTTGCGCTTGAACTTGAAGAAAAAGGCTACGACTGGATTAAGGAGGAAAATGACCTATGAGCAACGCACTGACTCAATATATCGGACTTTTCGAGCAGAACCGTGAGACAGTGTGCGCCAATTCGGCCGGTAAACTGAATACACTCCGTGACGAGGCTCTCGCACAGCTTCGCGACGCTCACCTCCCAGACAAGAACTGCGAGGGATTTGAAAAGACTTCTATCGACGAGATGTTTTCACCAGACTACGGAGTCAATATTTCGCGTGTCAATATCCCGGTTGATGTCGCTGCAAGTTTCAAATGCGATGTCCCTTCGCTGTCTACTTTGCTGGGTCTTGTCATCAACGATTCGTTTCATCCGACATCTAAGCTCGAATCAAAGCTGCCTGAAGGTGTGTTTTTCGGTTCGCTGAAGCGTGCAGCTTCGGAACTCCCGGAGATTGTCAACCGCTACTACGGTGAGATTGCTCCTATGGGTGAGGCTTCGGTGGCTCTCAACACTCTTCTGGCTCAGGACGGGGTTCTGATTTATGTCCCCCGTGGAGTTAAGATTCAGCGTCCGTTGCAGCTTGTCAATATCTTTTCGTCGCCTATTTCACTGGCCGCTTTCCGTCGTCTGCTGATTGTGCTTGACGAAGGAGCGGAAATGCAGCTTCTTGTCTGCGACCATACTCAGGATACGGCTAACAGCTATCTCGGTTCGCAGATTGCCGAGGTCTATGTCGGAGCGGGAGCGCGTTTCGAGGCTTGTTCCATAGAGGAGTCATCGGTCAACACATCGCGCTATTCGCGCATGTTTGTCCGTCAGGAAAGAGATTCGCATTTCTCGTTTAACTCGACGACCCTCACCTGCGGGACTACACGCAATGAATTCTCGATTGACCTGAACGGTGAGAATGCCGAGACTCATCTCGCAGGCATGGTGATCGGTTCAGGAAATATGCACATCGACAATGATTCTGCCATCCGTCACCTTAGCCCTCGCTGCCGTAGCAACCAGCTTTTCAAATATGTGCTTGACGATGCTTCGACCGCGGCATTCGAGGGTGGCATACTTGTCGCTCCCGGCGCGCAGTTTACTGAAGCCTATCAGAGCAACCGCAACATACTTGCCTCTACCGAGGCTCGGATGCACTGCAAACCACAGCTTGAAATCTACAATGACGACGTGAAATGCTCACATGGAGCCACCACAGGGCAGCTTGACAACGAAGCGCTCTTCTATATGCGTTCGCGCGGAATCCCCGAAGCAGAGGCCCGTACGATGCTCATGCAGGCTTTCATGGTCGATGTGATTGACAGTGTGCACATAAGCGGTCTGCGCGAACGACTGCTGCATCTTGTCGACCGTCGTTTTTCGGGTACACTCGGCGACTGTTCAGGCTGTCGCAGCACTGATTGCCACGAATGATTTCATATTTGACATACGGATATAAAAACAGAAGGAATAATGTTGGACATTGCCAAGATACGTGAGGACTACCCGATTCTTGACCGTAAGATTTATGGACGCTCTTTAGTCTATCTCGATAATACAGCTACATCGCAGACTCCACGCGAAGTGGTCGATGCTGTGGTTGCCGGCTACACCCGCACGAAAGCCAACGTCCATCGCGGCGTACACACCCTGTCAATGGAGGCGACCGAGCTTCAGGAGGGTTCCCGTCGTAAAGTAAGAGAGTTTATCAATGCTCCGTCGTCGGATGAAATCATATTCACCAGAGGGACGACAGAGGCCATCAATCTTGTGGCTGCGTCTTATGGCGGGGCGTTTTTCCGTGACGGTGACGAAATCATTCTGTCGGTCATGGAGCATCACTCCAATATTGTCCCTTGGCAGCTGCTTCAGCGCCGTGCCGATATAAAATTGCGTGTTGTCCCCATCCGCGAGGACGGTTCGCTTGATATGGATGTCTATCGGTCGCTTTTCAACGAGCATACACGTTTTGTCGCGATCTGTCATGCCTCGAATGTTCTTGGAACTGTCAATCCTGTCAAGGAAATCATAGCCGAGGCTCATGCCCATGATGTCCCGGTTCTGATTGACGGAGCGCAGGCCGCGCCTCATCTCAGGATAGACGTTCAGGATCTCGATGCCGATTTTTATGCCTTTTCAGCCCATAAGATGTATGGCCCAGCCGGTGTCGGAGTCCTGTATGGAAAGCGCAAATGGCTTGAAATGATGCCTCCGTATCAGGGTGGGGGAGAGATGATAGAATCTGTCAGCTTTGAAAAGACCACCTATGCCGAGCTTCCCTATAAGTTCGAGGCCGGCACTCCTGATTTCATCGGCATTGCGGCTCTCGAAAAGGCCATTGACTATATGACAAGGCTTGGAGTCGAGCGGATTGCCGCCCACGAGCATGAACTGCTTGAATATACTACCCGCCGGATGCTTGAGGAGATACCCGGACTTAAGATTTATGGAACTGCTCCCGGTAAATGCGGCATTATTTCGTTTCTCGTTGACGGCGAACACCATTATGATATGGGTATGCTTCTCGACAAACTCGGCATAGCTGTCCGCACCGGCCATCATTGTGCACAGCCTCTGATGCAGTCACTTGGAATCGAGGGTACGGTCAGAGCCTCGTTTGCTGTCTACAATACAATTGAGGAATGCGATGCCTTTCTCTCGGCTTTGAAGCGTGTTAGTGAGATGCTGCGCTGAGGCAACGCCTCATCCTAAAGGAAAAATAATTCGTACAAGCGCCCATGTCAGGCGTTTGAACAGGCGGTTGTGGAGATAGACCGCCTTCATTTTCCACGGGCTGTCGGTTTTGTCGATGACCTCGGCATAGAGACGTGCGGCTTGACGGATAGCATTTTCACGCATCTGATTTCCCTCACATGTGTCTCCTTCGCTGCGGTATTGCGAAGCGAGTACCATGCGCCGTGCGTCCGTAAGTCTTGCAAGGTCTTTCCGGCCGATGTTGATGAAATGCTTCTCCACACGGTCGAGGGATTTTTCCCAGTGTTCATTACGCGAGCTGTACGATGTGCCTGTTATGGAGTCGGCAAGATGATAGGTCACGACGGTAGTTTTTCCGCCGATGTCCATTATCCTGTCGGTGGCAAGTAGCAGTCTGACCCCAAGTTCGTAGTCATTCCATGCCGGCAGAGTCTCGTCCCATCCGCCGGTCTGTCGGATCAGTTCCGTTCTTATGACCATGCGTTGTGTAGACAGGCAGCCTCTGAAAATATGATTGAACATCGGAGATTTTGCCGTAAAATACAGTTTTCGCCGTTTTCCGTCTGATTCCTCGCACTCGATGCTTCGCCCGAAGATATCATACGTAGGATTTTTCCTGATAGCCTCCGAAAAATCGGCCACGTGGTCGGGAAGCATCTCGTCGTCAGAATCAAAAAACATCACGAATGAAGTTTCAACCTTTTTGAGTCCGCGGTTGCGTGCCGCGCATGCTCCGGGTTTACTCTCTTTAAGCAGAACGACATCCTGGCCATATTCTTTCATGTGGTTGCTCCAGCGTTGCATCGTTTCCCATGAATCGTCGGTTGAGTTGTTGTCAACGAGTATGACACGCGCAGGGCTTACTTTTTGACCTTCAATCGAGCGCAAGGTTCTCCCCAACGTGTGTGCCCTGTTGTAGACAGGGATTACTATTGTTATTTCTGTGCCCATTGTGATTGATGTGCTATCCTTGAGCAGAGGCGTAATCCTCGCGGTGTCTGATGACATTTTCCATGTTCGTCTGTGCCCATTGTGTGAGCTGATTGATGATTGGTATCAGCGATTTGCCGGTTTCAGTCAGCGTGTATTCCACTTTTGGAGGCACTTGCGCATAAACTTTGCGGTTGATGAGTCCGTCGGCCTCAAGCGTTTTGAGTGTGGAAGAAAGTACGCGGGTAGATATGTCTGGAATGATTCTGCGCAATTCATTGAATCTCACTGTGCCTTCTCCCTCGATTACGAGCAGGACAAGCAGCGACCATTTATCGCCGAAACGTGCGACGACATTACGGATAGGACATATCGCGATGGGGTATTTGGTGGCATTGTCTTCTTCCTTCATATCATGATGCTTTATTTTGCAAAGTTAGTGGCGATTTTGGATATATGAGCATATTTATTCTATTTTTTTAGAAAAAAAGTATCGGTATAAGTCGTTGAGGCTCTGCAAAAGTAATAAAAAAGTAACTATGCGAGCAGAAAGTAACTTCTTGATTAATAATGATTAGTAGCTTAACTTTGCAGAAATAAAATTTGAAAACATTATCAGATATGAAACAGATTCAACAAAATTCAAGCGCTGAAAACTATAGCGCTGTCAACCTTGGCAGTCTATCGGAAATAAAGGACTATGTACTTGAGTTCAGTCCTGAAATCAAAATCCCCGGAAAAGTGTTCGGAGGACAGGCCGTCGGTGCCACCGGTAGCGAATTTTCTTTTCAGGTTTTCGCTCCGGGGCAGGAGACCGGTTTCCTGCATATCCACAAGACTCATGAGGAGCTTTATTTTTTCCTGTCGGGCAAAGGTGAGTTTCAGGTTGACGGCAATGTGTTTCCGGTTGAGGAAGGCAGTGTGGTGCGTGTAGCTCCCGCCGGTTGCCGGTCGGTCCGTAACAACGGGACAGAACCGCTTGTCATGCTTTGCGTGCAGTATCGCGGCAACACCTTTACGACTGATGATATTACGGACGGTGATATTATTGCCGGGCCGGTAAAGTGGTAGGCTGATACAATAATGGAGAGTTGTATGACTTCACCTGTGATTATGGAGCATTGACAACTTTATAGGGAGTGATTTCGTTGATATAAGCGTAAGTTTTATTAAATTTGAACTCAGAAAAAACTTCATTAATTCTAATTATAATAATGCTATGAATATCGGCGATAAAATTCCTGAGATTCTCGGTCTCGATGCAGACGGCAACGAGGTGAAAAGTTCTGATTTTGCAGGCAAGCCACTGATTGTCTACTTCTATCCCAAGGATAACACTCCCGGTTGTACGGCTGAGGCTTGTTCGATCCGTGATTATAACAGCGAGCTTACGGCTAAGGGTTATACTGTGATAGGCATCAGCAAGGATTCCTCGGCAAGTCATCTTAAATTTGCGGATAAATTTTCACTTCCGTTCATTCTGCTTTCCGACCCGTCGACAGAAGTCAATCAGGCTTTCGGTGTATGGCAGAAAAAGAAAATGGCAGGACGTGAATACATGGGGACAGTCCGTACGACTTTCATTACTGATGCTGACCACAAGATAACACATATAATCAATAAGGTCGACACTAAGAAAGCCGGTGAGCAGCTTCTCGGTCTTATCGGAGATTAGTCTGCGAGTTCGGACTGTTCTCGTCAGCGCATAATAAAAGCCATCGGGCGGACACTTCGTTTTTCAGTGTCCGCCCGATGGCTTTTATCTGTGGGCGATATATGTCAGAGCGAGGAGTATGGAATAGAGAATGTATCGCCTTTTGTTATATCTCCTGTCGAAAGTCCGCGTTTTAGCCAGCGGCTACGCTGCTCTGATGTCCCGTGGGTAAAAGAATCGGGGACAGAGTAGCCTTGAGCACGTTTTTGCAGATAATCGTCACCGATTTTCATTGAAGCGTCGAGAGCTTCTTCAATGTCGCCCGGTTCAAGTGAATTGAACATGGCATTGTCATGGTGGGCCCACACGCCGGCAAGGAAATCAGCTTGCAATTCGATGCGCACGCTGATATTGTTGGCTTCGGTTTCGTTGACTCTGTTCATCTGGGAGTGAGCCTGATCGAGTGTGCCCAAAAGATGCTGGACATGGTGTCCGACTTCGTGGGCTATGACATAGGCGTAGGCAAAATCGCCGTCTGCTCCGAGAGTCTTGCGCATGTCACGGAAAAATGACAGGTCAATGTAAAGACATTGGTCTGCGGAGCAATAAAATGGCCCGACCTGCGAGGTAGCGTTGCCACAGGCGCTCTGTACGGCATCGGTGAACAATACAAGTGTTGGAGGCTCGTATTCCTTGCCCATTGAGGCAAAAAGCTTGGTCCACACATCTTCAGTTCCGGCGAGAATCTGCCGTGAGAATTGTGCGAGTTCCTCCTCCTCTTCTGTCGGGGTATAGTTCTGTGTGGTATGATTGCTGGATGTCAGGTTTCCGACATTTGAGGTTATGACATCGAGCGGGTTTCCTCCCGAAATCCAAGCAATGATTGCGGCGATGATGACAGCACCTATACCGCCTCCGATTTTTAAACCACGTGCGCCACCGCTGCCGCGCCGGTCGCTGACATTTGAGCTTTCGCGTCGTCCGTTGAGTCGCATAGTCGTCAATTTAGTTGTTATGCAACCTCTATGGCTGCAATTCTATAAAAAAAGCTGCGTCAGAAAATCGACTGTCGGTTTCCTGACACAGCCTTTGTATGATGTATCTGTTTTACGACGGACCGATCAATCTTTAGATCCGATCAGCTTCCATACGTATGAGCTTATGATTGCGCCGATGAAGGGAGCGACGATAAAGAGCCAGAGCTGTGCTATGGGCTGGGCATTTCCTTCAATCGCAGCGAATATGGCCGGGCCGAGTGAACGGGCGGGATTGACAGATGTTCCGGTGATAGGAATACATGCGATGTGTACGAGAACAAGTGTGAGTCCTATGGCAAGACCGGCGAAATTGCCTGCACCTTTTTTCTGGTCAGTAGAGCCAAGCACCACCAATACGAAAATGAAAGTGAAAACCATTTCAGCAATAAACGCGGGTACGATGTTGCCGGGCATAAAGCTGTTTGCTCCTGTGGTTGTCGTGTCGTTGAACACGGCTTCGATGCCGGCCTGATTACCTGTATGGACAAGAATCCATAGGACGAAAGAGGCGAGTATCGCTCCGATACACTGGAAAAGCATATATCCTCCGGCCTCGCGTCCGCTCATGCGTCCGCTTGACCATACACCGAGTGTGATTGCCGGATTGATATGGCAGCCTGAGATATTTCCTATTGTGTAAGCCATCGCTACTACCGAAAGACCGAAAGCCATTGCTACACCGAGGGTCGAGACTCCGTAGCCGGTTGTCCCGACTCCGATTCCGGCGAAAATTGCGCTACCGCAGCCCATCAAGACCAATACAAACGTACCGATCATCTCTGCAAGATACTTCTTCATTAGTTGATTGAATTTTAGTTGAACGTAAATTATTTAGGTTTGAGTTGAGTGTAGGCAAAATATGTCACATTCCCTCGTTTCATCAACAAATTTTGGAAAGTGAATGTTTTGTAGGTGCGCAGATTTTATCTGAGAGATTGATTATCCGCATCCGGGTGTGCGGTATCAAAGAAAGTTGTCTGAGGCAAATATACAGAAAAAGAATGAGTAACGCAATTCCCGAAGGAATTTACAATTACTCATTCTCCTCTCTCCTCAGCGGTATGGACGGGACTCGAACCCGCGACCCCCTGCGTGACAGGCAGGTATTCTAACCAGCTGAACTACCACACCAAGGTTTGAATTGCATCGAGGCTGTTGACCAATAGTTTCATTGTCTTTTTTGCGACTGCAAAGGTATGAATCAATCCTTAATTGTGCAATTTTTTATGGAACTTTTTTTCAATTTTTTTTATTCTTGCGAGAAACGGGTTTATAATTGTTCTATTTGGGAATAAATCGGCATTGCATAGCTTTCTGTAAGTGTCGACTGTGTGGCTAATTCTCTCATCTTGGCAAGTGCAGGTAATATTGTCTCAGTTCAGGTGAAAGTTTTTCGATTGCATATCGGAGCATTGTTCTTGGCATATTCCGGGTGTGTGCATCCAGAAATTTTGTGAGCAGGCTCTCATCTGTCCGTTTTCCCATTTCGCGCAGCATCCATCCTGTGGCTTTGTGTATGAGGTCATGTTTGTGGGTTAGATAGCTTTGAGAAATAGAGATCGTTGGTTCGGTGATACCGTTGCAAAGCAGCGTGTAGGTCGCTACTATGGCTATTCGCTGTTCCCAAAGGTCTGAAGAACGGCTTAAACGGTAGAGTAGTTCATAATCTCCTGTTTCATAGACGTAGTTACCGATGATTTTTGGTGCCGAAAGGTCGACAAGATCCCAGTTGTTGATTGAGCGGGTGTTTGACAGATAGAAATCGGCAATCTGTTTTTTCAGCCCGTGGTTCTTTTTAGCCCGTTGGTAGCGCTCGACGAGTACCAGCAGGGCTGACAGCCTGTGTTCATGGATTTCAGAATCAAGCATTCTGCTGATAGCTTCTAAAGGAGCTTTAGTCATAAGCTTGGATACTTTCCTGACAGACGGGACTGTGATGCCTAAAAATTGGTCGCCTTCACCATATTCTCCGGGTGCAGTCTTGAAAAATCGCATCAGCACTTCACGTTTGCCGGGAACTATTTCGGCAGACAGCATGTCGGTCCATTGATAAAGCAGTTCATCCATAATGCAGGGGTTTATATAATTGGGTGTTTGGCACGGCGTAAAGGTATAAAAAAAGAATGAGTAACGCAATTCCCGAAGGAATTTACAATTACTCATTCTCCTCTCTCCTCAGCGGTATGGACGGGACTCGAACCCGCGACCCCCTGCGTGACAGGCAGGTATTCTAACCAGCTGAACTACCACACCAAGGTTTTGAGATGCTTTCGGATGCCGTTTTTGTTGATTCTCCCATCAACCGGCGTTATTTCCGTTTTGCGAGTGCAAAGTTACGAGAGTTTTCCGATATATGCAAATTTTTTCGATGTAAAAAGAACATAAAGGTTGATTTTATTCAGATTTTATATCAAATTCGGTTATTTACTGTCGTTATTGATGTTATCAGTATGTGTGATGACGGTCAAGAGCTTTTTTCTTCACGGATTATAAGCAATGTATCTCCCGGCAGAAGCTTGCGTGTGCCGTTAGGAACGATATAGCGCGAATCGCGCCGGATCATCATGACGAGCGAGCCGGCCGGGAGCTGCATGTCGCGGAGGGTGTTTCCTCCTGCAAGATGCTGTTCGGTCAGGGTTAGAGTCTGGAGCGAAGTCGGGATATCATCGGCAAGCTCGACTCCGAAATCATCATCCTCCTTGGCATCCGGGTCGATTAGTTTCAGTTTCTTTGCCGATGCTATTACAGTCGTGCCCTGTATTAGCAGGGAAAGGAGCGTGACAAAAAACACAATGTTGAAAATCTGTCCGGCACCTTCGATATTTGCGACGACAGGATATGTGGCGAAGATGATTGGTACGGCTCCGCGCAGGCCGACCCATGATATGAACAGCTTGGACCGGGTGCTGATTTTTCGCAAAGGTGCGAGCGAGACGAACACGCTGAGCGGACGTCCCACAAGGATCATGAATATGCCAATCATGATTGAGATCACCGCAACATCGATCATCTCGTGAGGGTTCACGAGCAGGCCGAGCATAAGGAACACGACTATCTGTGCCAGCCATGTCATGCCGTCGATGAATTTCGAGATTCCGCGATGGTTGGGAAGTGTGGCATTGCCGAGAACTATCCCGCAGATATATACGGCGAGATAGCCGTTGCCTGCAAGGGCGGTCGTGATAGCGAAGGTGAAAAATACACATCCGATCATCAGTATCGAAATCATTGAAGTGGCCTGGGACGCATCCTCCTGATTGCCAGAGCTGCGGCCGATGCGCCGGTATGCGCTGATGAGCCAAAGCGTGAGTTTGCCCATCACAAATCCGGTTGCCCCGCCCACTCCGAATTGCAAGATTAGCTCGACAGCTATGTTACCGGCCGAAAGCCCTCCGCCGAGAGTGATGGCCTCTATAAGTATTATGGTTAGCATATAGGCCATAGGGTCGTTTGATCCGCTTTCAAGCTCAAGCATGGGGCGAAGGTGATTGCGAAGTGCCACTTTCTGACTTCCGAGTATGCCGAACACCGAGGCCGAGTCGGTCGACGACATCGTGGCTGCGAGCAGAAGCGACGGGAGGAATGCAAAATGGATATTGGCCCATTCCATGCCTGATAGCCATAGGATGAACAGGCCGGTTATGAGCGCAGTGAGTAGCACTCCTGCTGTAGAGAGGACGAGGCCCGGGATGATTACGGGTCTTATCGAGGAGAGTTTGGTGCCGAGGCCGCCTGAAAAAAGTATGATACAAAGCGCCACCATGCCGATGAACTGTGCGGTGTGCATGTCGCTGAACTGGATTCCGAGGCCGTCGGTGCCGAAAGCCATGCCGACGAGAAGGAATATCAACAGCAACGGAAGTCCGAAGCGGTAACTTAATTTGCCGACAAGCACTCCTGCGATGAGTAGCATCGAGCCGATGAGGAGTATGTTTTCTGATGTGATAAAATCCATAGTTGAACTGTGGTGGTTGCCAAACGGTTGATTATGTTTTGCAAAGTTACCTATTTGGCCTGAACAAAACAATTGATGAAAATATGTTAAATAAATGGGTCTATTAAACAGTTTGGCCGTGTAAATTGTTTATATAGCAATCCATGGCTGCACTAATGCTCCATACATTGAATTAATTTACTAATCATAATCCCGGCATAAAGACATGAAAAGCGTTAAAGAAAGTCTGCTGAATCGTCGCAGTATCCGTCGCTATGAGCGTGAGGCGGTGACCGACGAACAGATGCAGCTAATTTATGAGGCCATACGCAACACGCCCACAAGTTACAACGGACAGCAGTTTTCTGTAATCGATGTTACGGATCAGGCTGTCAAGGAACAGATTTATGCTCTGACAAATCAGAAGCAGATCAAGACATGTTCGCATTTTTTGCTTTTTATGATCGACTATCATAAAATCCGGCTGATCAGCGAAGCAAAAAATATAGATATGCCGGATTTCGAACATACTGCCGACGGCCTGATTGTCGGGGTCGTTGACGCAACGCTGGCCATGATGGGGGCAGTGACGATGGCTGAGTCGCTCGGGCTTGGGACCTGTCCGATCGGTTATGCACGCACCGTCGCGCCTGAGGCTCTCTCATCGATGATGAAGCTTCCAGACAAGACTTTCATTGTGTGTGGTCTTGCAATAGGTGTACCGCGTGAGATGCCCGATCTGAAACCGAAGCAGCCGCTGTCGCTCGTCATCCATAAGGATCATTACCGTCAGGATGATGACGCGATGCTCGAAGAGCTTAAGGAATATGATGCCATCGTCAGCAACTACAATCAGACACGCGAAGGCGCAAAGACCGACAATGACTGGGCTTCGCATATAGTGGGCTACTATCGCGAAGCGATGCAATATCGCATGCTCCGTGCTCTTCAGCGCCGTGGGTTTGATCCTGCGCGGTGATGGTTTTCATCAAAGAAAACGGCAAGCGCCCCGTGGAAAGGTCCGATTACCAGTTTCCACGGGGCGCTTGCCGTATGGGTTATCATTATTCTCCTTTAAGGACTGAAATTTTGGCACGGGTGTTTTTGATACGTTCGGGTGCGAGTGCTTTCACGAGTCGTCCTGCCTCTGAGCGAGGGACGGCTACGAGGGCGGCATGGTCGCGCAGCGCTATACGGCCGATTTGCGAGGCTTCAAGGCCGCCTTTGGCGATGAGGAAACCAACGATGTCGCCACGTGAAATTTTTTCTTTTTTCCCGACATTGAAATAGAGTGTGGCGGTCGACGAGACTATCGGATGGTCTGTCTTCCCCTGAGGCACATAGTCTCTGTCCCATTCGACGTATTCAGGGATGTTTTCGCCCTCGGCTGTGATCACATATATTTCTCCGTTTGCGTCCTGACGCGCGGTGCGGCCGTTGCGGTGGGTCCATGCTTCGGGCGACGGTGGCAAGTGATAGTGGACCACGGCCGACAGCTCGGCGATGTCGAGACCGCGTGAGCCGAGATCGGTTGAGACGAGTATCGGTGTCGTCCCGTTGTTGAGCAGTTCGACGGCGTTCTCACGCTCATTCTGTTCCAATCCTCCGTGGTAGAGTCCGGCCGGAAGCCCGGCTTTGCGCAGGGCGGCATGAATGCGCTCGACGCTTTCGCGATGGTTGGCGAAGACGATGACACGGCCGTCGTGGAGAGAGCGGAGAAGGTCGATGAGCGTGTCGAGTTTGTCGCGCGACGGGGAGGGGATATGTACAATCTGCATCTGCTTTCTCGGTGAAGTCGAACAGCTGAAATCAATCAGTTCGGTGCGCGTGCTCTTAGGCAGATAGTCTGGCAGCTCGGCGAGCACTGTGGCTGAGGTGAGGATGACGAACGATACAGAAGTAAGTTTGCGGCACACGCGTCTCATTTCGTCGGCAAAGCCGAGTTCGAGGGCCTTGTCATATTCGTCGAGCACCAGCGTGCGCGTTGTCGAGAGGTCGAGGTTGCCGCGTTTCACATGGTCGAGCAGACGGCCGGGGGTGGCTACGATGATGTCGGGAGTGACTGCGAGAGAGTTTGTTTCCTCCTGCATCGAGTGGCCGCCGTAGAAAGCGACTGTCTTGAATCCGGTCGCGATTGGGCGGATGACCTCATAGATCTGCACCACGAGTTCGCGTGAAGGGGCGATGACGACAGCCCGCACTTTGCCGTCGGGGTTTCCGAGACTTTTGAGCAGAGGAATGGCGAATGCCAGAGTCTTGCCCGAGCCGGTAGGGGCGATGAGTGTGACAGTGCCTTTGGTCTGAAGTCCGGCCATGCGGCGCTGCATGTCGTTGAGTTCGCCTATGGCAAGGCGCGAAGCTATGTTGGCGAGTATTTCTTTTTCTTTCATTTGAATAGATCGTTGTTGGCAATGTCATCGCTGTCGTCCACATCGTGGCCGTATTCAGGAGAGAGATGGTCGATGTCGATGAGTCCGTCGGGAAGTTCGACCTCAATCCGCTGGATGACTTTGGCCTTGTAGATGTTTTGCTGTGAGGCAAGATTGCCCGACTTGGCATGAGTGACCAGCCCGGAGTAAATCTGAAGTATGTTTTTGCCGTAGCGCGGATTCATGGCCCAACGGCCCGCGAGTTTTTCCCACGTCGGGGCGCAGCCGCGCTTGACATAGGTGAAACGCGGGTCGACCATGTTTTCTCCGTCAGGGAGATTGCCGGAACACGCATAGGCATAGAGGTGTTGCATCATGGCTGTCACTCCTTCCTCGATGTCGCGGAATTTGCAGCCCTTGTCGCCGCGTTTTTTCACTCCAAGCCCGCAATAGTTGTGGGCATTGGGCTGAACGGCTGTCCCGTTGTCAAATCTGAACCATCCGGTCTCGATTATGGCCTGGCAGAGGGCGATATCGCCACGGATGCCATAGCGCTCGCCGACATTGTAGAACGCTTCGGCAACCTCGCGCTGGAACTTGGGGTTATGGCGGCACACATATTCATACATATAATCGACATCTATCTCGGCTTTCCCGAAAATAGGGGTTTTGGCTTCTGACAGAAGCGGCAGCAGCATGAACAGGAGCGGGAATAATATACGGTACATAGGTGGTAGAGGGGGATAAAAATAATAGTAGACGTGAATTTGACACTATTATTAACGCGCAAGTTAGCAAAAATCCTTCAAACAATGAAATTTTGAGAAAAATTCATTAAAATTTACTTTTTGAACAACCATTCTGTCACCACCGTCTGTGTGGAGAATCTCCTTGCGGACACCGCACCTGTGGCCTGTAAAAGAAAAAGCAGCCGTTCATACCCTGCCGGTGGATGAATGGCTGCAAATCATTAAGTTGGCCGATGCCTGTTTTTCCTATGATTGTCACTCCTGCGGAAATCCGTAGAGTCTTCCCGTGCGGAGAATCATGCCGGATGTCTCTTATTCGTCATAATCATCGTCTTCGCTGTCGGTTATGATGCTTTTGAACTGGCCGAGAAGATTGAATTTCATTCCCACACCGTCGGAAAGTCCGATTTCATAGCCGCTGAGTTTTTTCTTTATGCTGACAATCTTTGCTCCGTTGCCATTCTTGCCGACATAGTTCCGGATGGTGCGTGGGACAAGCCCTTCGGGCACTTCGCGCTTCTTGCAGTCGACCGACTGCCATTTGCCTGCGTTTGAAAATTCGATTTTAGTGCCGTTGACGAGTTTTACGTCGTAGTCGGTCTTTTTGAGCAGATGGCGGTCGACCTTGATCATGCTCACCTTCGCTTTCGGAAAATACTCGTCGAGCATTTCGAGAGCCTCTTCAGGCAGATTCTCGCGGTTGATTGTGTACTTGTCGATAAAGGCGTGTGCGACTCCTCCTGTCATTGTGACGAGAAGGAGAAGAAGTAGAATTTTTTTCATAAGTCTTCCTTGAAAAAATATATATAATGAGTGTGTTTCCGATAGTTTCCGTATGCTACGTTTATATTAACGGACAGGGATACCCGTTTAGTATGTCTGAGTTCGGGTATATTCGGCCGCGAGTTTTGCAGTGCGGAGTAAATGGTTTATCTTTGCGTGACACATCACGAAAATAATCCAGACTATGAAATATTTCTTCTCGGCCGGAGAGGCATCCGGCGACCTGCATGCCGCTCAGGTGATAAAGGAGCTTCTGAAACTCGACCCCGAAGCCGACATCTGTTTTCTCGGCGGCGACCGCATGGCTGATGCCTCTGGCCGCGCTCCGCTAATCCATTTCAGCCGCATGGCGTTCATGGGCTTCATTGACGTGGCCAGACATCTGCCCGAGGTGCTCGGCAATCTCAGGACCGCCAAGGAGGCCATACGCACTCAGCGCCCCGACGCAGTGGTGCTTGTCGACTATCCCGGTTTCAACCTCAAGCTCGCCAAGTATGCCAAGGGACTTGGCATAAAGGTGTTCTACTACATCGCGCCGAAGCTATGGGCGTGGAAATCATATCGCATCAAGCAGATCAGGCGCTATGTCGACGAGGTGTTCTCGATTCTACCCTTTGAACCGGCATGGTTTTCCGAGCGCGGAGTCGAGGTGACCTACGTTGGCAACCCTTCGGTCGAGGAGGTCGAGGATGCCATCAGGGCGCTCCCGTCGCGTGGCGAATTTTTCGCCGCCCACGGGCTTGCCGACCGCCCGGTTCTCGCGCTCGTGCCCGGAAGCAGGGTGGGGGAGATAAAGGCCAATCTGCCGGTGATGGACGCTGTGGCGCGTCGTCATCCCGGTTTGCAGGCGGTGGTTGCGGGTGCGCCCTCGCTCAGCCGGGAGTTCTATGCGCGGTTTACCGACTTCCCGGTTGTCGACGGGGCTACTCTCGGTCTGATGGCTAATTCGCGTGTGGCTATGGTGACATCGGGCACTGCGGCGCTCGAATGTGCGCTTGCCGGATGTCCGCAGGTGGTGTGCTACCGGGCAGTCGGCTGGAAGTGGGCCCACGATATTTTTCTCCACATACTCAAAATCCCCTATGCCTCGCTCCCGAACCTTGTCGGTGGGAAGATTGACCGCCTGACGCGCGACGAGGTCAATCGCGAGGCTGTCAGGACTGGCGTGAGGGGATGCGTCGTGCCTGAAATGCTCGTCCACAACTGCACGCCCGACATGGTTGACCGTCAGCTCGCGCCGCTCATCGGCGACACTTCCGAGCGCCGGGCGCAGCTCGACGGCTATGACCGTGTGCGCCGCATCCTCCACACCGACAGCTCTGCTGCGGCCAATGTCGCGGCGCTCATCCTCCGTTCGCTCGGAGGGCGGTGACGGTCGGCAGGAGTCTATGGAAAAACATCACAGCGCGATGTCATGGCACGGTTGCCCGACATCGCGCTGTGGTGTTTTTTTGTTCGTGTGTAGCCTGATTTTGTCAGAGCCAGGCGGGAGCTACGTATTTTGCAAGGAGATAGCCGCCGCCGATGAGCCAGAGGTCGAGTATGAATGCAAGGACAAACGGTTTCGCACCTGCTTTCTTGAACTTGTCGATGCTGGTTTCAGCGCCGAGAGCCGCCATAGCCATTGTCAGAAGGAAGGTGTCGAAGTAGTTGATTGCGTCGACGAGGACTGTCGGGAGAAGGTTGAACGAGTTGAATCCGATGACCACAAGGAAGCCTACTGCAAACCAAGGAATGTTGACTTTGCCTTTTTCGCCTGCTTCGCCCGTCGACTTGCCACGGCGCGATACCCAGACTCCGAGCACCAGAAGCACGGGAACGAGGAGCATGACACGGATCATCTTGACGATGATGGAGACGTTTGACACTTCGATGCCCATCGCGTTGCCTGCGCCGACGGCGTGGGCAACTTCATGGAGGGTCGAGCCGGAATAGATGCCCATTTCCTGAGGGGTGAGGTCGACCCAGCCCGAACGGTAGGCCACGGGATAGAGGAACATTGAGATTGTGCCGAAAATCACCACTGTGGCCACTGCGACGGCTGTCTTGTAGGCTTGTGTGCGTATGGCTGATTCAGCGCCGAGCACTGCCGCCGCTCCGCAGATGCCGCTGCCGATAGAGGTCAGAAGCGCTGTGTCGCGGTCCATCTTGAGCATGCGCCCGATCCAGATACCGCCGAGGATGGTGGTGACCACGATTATTGCGTCGATGACGATGCCTGAAACACCTACATTTACAACGTCTTGGAATGTCAGTCGGAAGCCATAGAGGATAATGCCGAGGCGCAACACTTTCTTAGAACAGAACTGGATGCCGGGGACCCACGTCTCGGGCAGATTGTTGCGGAGCGAGTTGGCGTAGAGCATACCGAGGATGATACCGATGATCATCGGGCTGAACGACAGATCCTTGAAAAACTGGGCTTCGCCGATGTAGAAGGCTGCGCACGCAAAGAGTGCAATCAGAAGTATGCCATGAATCATGCTGACACGTTTTTCTGTAAACTTTGGCATAGTTAAGAAGAATTGATTAAGTTATTAAAAAGTATAAAAGTTTTCTTGTAGATTATTGAGACCGGTGGAGCATGTCTGCCGGACACGATGATTATAAAACAAGGATTATATATATTTCTTTCGTGTGTGTGTCTGACGGCTTATCGGGCAAGCTGTCGCCACATAGTATGTATATAATGTCTTTATGTCGGAGCGAGAGGCGGTGTATATGAAAAAGAATGAGTAAAGATAATTTCCGAAGAAATTAATAATTACTCATTCTCCTCTCTCCTCAGCGGTATGGACGGGACTCGAACCCGCGACCCCCTGCGTGACAGGCAGGTATTCTAACCAGCTGAACTACCACACCAAGTTTTACACGTGAGATACGCTCCACGACAGCTGCGCTTCTACTCTTATGGGCGATAGTGATTACTGCCGTTTTGCTTGTGCAAAGTTAAGTGAGTTTTCTGATATATGCAAATTTTTTGTGAGAAATGTTTGAAATCAAATTTTGTTAGCAGCAAATAGCGGCAAATCCCTCAACTTAGTCCAATAGTAATTGGAAAAAGTTGAGGGATTTGCCGCTATTCTTGGATACACCTGATGAAGCAGGCGTCTGAATAGCCACTTTTTTGGGGGTCTTTATCATCAATGGATTTCCAGATATTATCACGTCTGATTTTTTCAAAATCAAAAGTCGAATAATTTATATCCCATGCGGGATAATAGAATGTTTGTGGTTTATTATTTTCCTCTTCTACAGATGGACTGCTTTTGTCAAACCAATAAATTGCTCCCTCTGAACGGAATATGTCCAAAAAAAGAGGAGCGTCATATACACCGTATTTGTAAATGCCATCATCGGTGGTATTAAAATATCCCCAGCGGTCATTGCATGAGTACCTTAATACCCCACAGTATGTAGAACCATCTGTTGGGTGTTTGAGATTATGTTTTCGATGCCCATAGCCTGAAGATCCGATTGGGAAAAATATATTGCCTCCTGTCCTCGTATCATAGACGAAACATCCTCTCATACCTGTCGCGCTTCCTCCCGGTTTATATCCGAATGCATCGTCAATAGTGTTGGCTGTTTTGTCGGCTTCATCACCATAACAAATACCGTAACCTGTTTTGATATGCCAATTTTCCACTTCTACAGGGTCCTTCAAATTCTTAGGAACTAAGGTGCTGTAATCCTCCATAGTCGCGATGCGTCTGTTTCCACCTGGTTTTGGAAAACTGGTTTCTGTAAGCAGATTCGCATTTGCTATTTCATCCCACGTGAGCGGCTCAGAATCAGTCATTTCAAGCTTCTTGTTAGCAGCGTTTTGCTTAAAATTATCGGGCGATATTTTTCTCCAAGGAGTTTTGCTATTTACATTGTTTCCTGTTTTTATTCCGTTCCAGTTGCCGAATTTAAATAATGTTCCTTCGTCTAACGGATTATTGGTAATTTCATCTTTGCTTATATTGTTTCCTGTACACCACTTTATACCGTTATCAAATGTGTCATGAGCTTCATAGCCTTGACGCACAAAAATCAGATGATAACAAGAATAATAATTGTATTCTACACGGATAATAGCATATCGTGGTACACCGTTGGATGTTCCATTAAAATTTATTCGGAATGCAATTTCGGTATCATTTCTTCCTTCGATTGACCTGCGTGTAAGGATATCTCCAGAATACTTGAATGTGTAGTCTGCTTCGGATGTTGTATCAGGTCTTTTGTCAGTAGAGAATCCTTCTAGTGATATGAAATTTTCATCCGATTCCCTTATGACATATGCACGCCATGGGCCTGCACTTTTCAAATTTTTGAATTCGACATCGGCATCATCTTCCAAAACTTTTAATTCAACATCGAAACTCTTAGTATTATTGCTACTACGATATATTCCTTTGGGATTTACAAGTCTGTGTACCTGTTTTACTTCTATGTTCTGAATAGCATCATCCGGATTCATAGTAACTTTTGAATCAGAACTGTCAAGAATAGTCCCGTCTTCTAATTCAACGACTACATTCACAATGGCTTGACGATAATAAGCGTTGTAAGGGTTGTTGCCAGTATATCCAGTTCTGGCAATAAGCTGTCTGGCTCGTGTCCATATAGGTATTTTTACATAATATGTTCCATTGTCCCAACTTACATGTGGCTTATCATCATCCATAGCCTCATATAATTGATAATCACTTATTTTTAATTCATCTGAGGAATATAAACGATATCCTAAATTTTCGTCTTCGTAATGTTTTTTGTTTAAAATTGACGGCTCATTATGTTCCAGATTCTCAGGTTCTGGAAGTGCGACAAGGTTAACCGGTTTTCTTAGTGAAAGAAAACCGTTCCATGGTTTATTATTTACAACATTAGATGTACTTACATATCTGGCATAGGCTCCATTCCACCAATTAGATGGCTGTGCTGTGCCACCATCGAATCCATCTTTGCAATCCAATGGAGACCAGTTGTTGGTTATTATTCTTGCCGTGATATTTTTTATTTTAACATCCTTTGGCGCATCGAATTCGAGAGGGATCATTGCGGTCTGGCCATAGAGATAGGAGATATAGAATGGATGTGGAAAGCGTAGTTTTGTCTCAGGCTCTTTTCGGTAGTCGATATGCCAATCCACGTCGTTAGCCCACCCTTTGAACTTAAGGGTGAGTTTATAGTGATGGTTTCGTTCGGCATTGTAGTCAAGGGCAGCATCTTTGCCAAGCATAAAGCGATAGGTGATTTCACCTTCACCTTCTTTTTCATTTCCTGATTTGTAGTAGGCCTTGACTTCGATATACGACCCATATTTTTTTGCATCCTTCCATGCAATGTTGGTCGGGTCTATGCCACTGGGATAAGAAACAACTCCGTCGGTTCTGTCTTGTTCGCAGACTTGCTGATGTTTATCGGTTGGAGTTCCTTCTATGCCTTTACCCTGAAGATTTTCATAAAAATAAAACGCATTGGTCGTTTCAGAGTGTAACGCTTCAAGTTTATTAGTCACTGTCGGATCAAGCTTGTCCGCGCCAAACCCGTTAATCGGCTGACCATTCGATACATATCCGGGCCAATTTGAATCGTAGCTGTCTGTCGGAATTTCAGACGTGGCATCTATCCCGTCAGGATAATATGTCATTACCTGCCCGGAATTCTCGATAATCTCGATTTCAGTTTCATCTTTGACCGGTCCTGATACACCTTCTTCTGATGGAGTGGCCGGATTGTCTGCTCCGAGATAGCAATATTTCGGGATGTCTTTTATAGTGACGGATTTGATAAAGATTTCGACTCCGTCTTTAAGGCCTGTGCCGTCGAATGCGACTGTCACTTTCGACGCAGCGCGTTTAATCCATGCGTGGAGAGTGACGTTTTTCTGATTGATGACTATTTCGGGCGCGTCGAATCCTATGCTTGCATTATTTGCGGAAAAGTAGCCGAACATCTGATTGTTGGCAGCTACGTTTTCCTCGTTCCATTCGAGAGTGAATTTTTTCAGATTTTCTATATTTTCGACAATCTCGTCGGTCAACAGCTCCTTGGCCACATTGGCCACCGCATAGATGTGATATTTTCCATAGGAAAGTTTCGGGATTTTGACTGTAGCCTTCTGTGTCGCAGTCTCTGCACGGTGAGGGCTATTTTCGTTATATTTGACATCGTCGGGTTGAGCCGTCGATTTTTCAGTCGTCGGTTCATCATAGAAGAAATGATTGACGTATTCATTCTTTTCATTATAGAAAACGATACAGAGATTTTCGATTTCCTTTATGGCATCGCCCGGAGTTCCGCCGGTGACCGCACGGCTCAAAGCCGGGTAGAGCGGAGTGAAAGTCACCTCGGCGGTGACTTCTGCCTCACCTTCGCCGATATACGAAGGGTCATAGAGAGGGTCTTCGGCGCAGGAGACGGCTGCAAGGGAAAAAACAAGGGTGATTAATATGTCGTAGATCTTCGATTTCATCGTGATAATGGATACGTCCTGTTACTATTTATAATATATAGGTGGTGGAGATGTCTGGGCGGTAGCTGTCGCAGAGGCGCGGGCTTCATTTTCGGTCGATGCCGAAGTCGGGGTCGAGCCATATGCCGGTATAGGGCACAAGCTCGACCGTAGCCTTGTTTACGACTAAGTCGATATTGATTTTTACGTGTGTGTTTCTCGGAAGAATCGGCAGGTTGTCGAGCGTAAGTTTCTCGGAAGTCGCAACGATGGTCTGGTCGCCGAACTTTGTATGAAGAACCAGTTCGACGGAATAGGGCTTGCCGTCGGCAATGGTCTCTCCATCTAAAGGCAGAAACTTGCTTTCGCAGAAATATATTGGCAGACTGATTTGCGTTGTCTTATCTTTCAGGTCAACGCTGTCGCCATCGAATTTGAATGTAAACGGCGAGTGCTTGGCATCTTCTGGAATATCATACTTGGTGATGAACCGGCCTGAGAGGTCGGGGTCGATGGAAGTGTCGCCGGTGTCTGACGTTTTTTTGGAGCCGTCGGTCGAGCCGGAGTTGCCATCCTTGTGGAATGTCGGTTTTGCCGGAGAGTACACGGTGCTTTTAGGGAGAAAATATTCCCTGTCGGCGAGACTGTTGAACGTCAGCGATTTCAGGTAGAGCCCTTCGCCGTAGTCCGACTTGATGTTGAAGCTGAACTTCACCGCAGCGCGGGTGATGAAAAACGGGCCCACTTTCTGCTCGCGTAGTTCGGGAGTTTCGGGCATTTCGATGTAGACATCCCTATAGACCTCCGACATCGGGATATAGTGAGCGCCGCTTTCGTTGGTGTTGTCATAGAGAATGCCGTTTGTGCCGGCAGGAATCTGTATATTCTCGATATAGTCTGCCGTGTATGGGCTGTCGGGGGTGAGGCTGCTGAGATTGACTGTCTCCCCGGCGGGAAGATTGGCGTTGATGCTTTCCTCGTTGGCGAGAATATAGATGGTCTTGTTTTCGCCACCGTGAACCTTGATGTTCATGTCGTCGTAGCGCACCACACCGTTTTCGTTGAATGTGAAAAATCGGTTGTGCTCGACTACTTTGTCATAAGGCTTATTGGTGTCCGGGTTGATAATCTCGTTGCCGTCCGAGTCCTTGACCGGGTTGCCTTGGAAGTCAGTGCCCGGGCGGAGGATTATGATGCGGAGAGTGTGGATTTTCTCATATTTTGGAGCTTCCCGCTCAAAGTAGTTGTCTTTGTCAGGGGTGGTGACGAGTGCTCTCGATTCGGACTGGCGGACGGCATCGGGGGCTACTACTGAAAACGTCAGGTTGACCATCTTTTCGGCGGGTATGGGATCAGGGGTGTCGGCGTTGCGGTCACCGTCACACGAAATTCCCGTCAGGCCGGCAAGAAGGCACAGGGCGATATGTCCAAATCGTTTAAGCGTCATAAGTCAGTGTTGTTGATGCGCACCACCCATCCGTTGATTGTGATGTAGGTCGAGATCCAGTAGCCGTTCTGAAGAAACAGAACCATGTTCCATGTGTTCTCGCGGTCGAGAAATTCCTGAGAACCCATCGATGAATACTGGTCGCTCTTGAGGAGCAGGAGCACATTGATGAGTGGAAGTGAAAGCACTTTTGATCCGTCGTTGGCATTGGTGATTTCGAGCCGTGACTCGTGGTTGGCCATGAGGCGCGAGATGCTGAACTCGGCATAGGCCACCTCGAAACTTTCCTCTGTGTCGGGGTCGATTCCAGCGGTCTGCTGTCCGCGTGCCCACGGGCTGTAGGTGGTGACGGTGGTGGGGATAATGTTGTTTTGCCAGTCGAAAAGGGTGTTGTCGGCGGTGATCGAGAAGTTGAAATCACGGTTGTCGACAGAGGTGTTGTTGACGTTCTGAAGGACAACGCGGATGTTGTTGGTGTCTCTCATCATCTCGACTGTCGCTTCGGTGTAGTCAGTCGACTCTTCGGGGACTGTGACTTCGAGTGCTCCGTAGAAAAGGTTGTGGAGCTGCGTCCCGACGGGCGATGTGATGCACCCGGGGTTCATCGCAACGCCTACGTTTTCGATCGGTAGCGATGCGTCGGGGGTGGCTGTGAAGCTAAACGAGGCGTCGTCACAGGCCATGCCTCCATAGGCGAGGAGGCGGTAAGTGCCGGCAGGTAGATCGAGCTGCATGCGCCAGTTTTCGTCTGAGAGCAGCGAGGCGCTCGATTCGGTGCGGGTTTCGATATATTTTCCGTCTTTGTCGTAAACAAGGAGCGTCAGGCAGTCGACCTGCGAGGGGAATGCGTTGGCAAACTCCATGTTGTAGTCATAGACGAAACGTAACCGCAGACCCTCGTCGCAGGGATCGAGATCGTCGTAGATGATCGCGTCACACGAGGCAAGGGAAACCATCCCGGCGACGGCAAACGCCGCCGGGATGATAGATGAGATGATATTTCGTCCAAACAGTTTCATTGCTGTTTTTTGTAGGATTACTCTTAAATTTTGGTTCGTCGGAAGTTTCGATTAGAATTCGATGTTGTTGACACGTACAACCCAAGGAAGGACTTGTGCAGTGACGGTGAGGTAAACGTCCTCTTTTTCGTCAGGTCTTCCGGGAGTGGGTTTATCCGGGTCGTTTTCAGAAATGCGCGGATGACCTATCTGGCTGAGTTTTGTTACGGCAAGTTTGTAGACGTTGTTGCGGACAACAGCAAACTCCATCGGACCCATGACACCGTTATTGAGGTTGTCATTATGACGGTTCCAGTAATAATAGTAGCAATAGTAACCCCAGCCAAGCTCCTTGTCTTTACTTCTCTGATAAATGGTTATATTCGCATCAGTTACAGCTTTCTTAAATGCGTTTTTGACTTCACTGTCAGCAGTCGCCGGTTTTCCTGCTTCGTTCCATTTGTTCCATGCGTCGTTTGCACAACCAACTTCTTCTGCAAGTGTGTCGGTATATTTGATAGAAACACCTTCTTGAGTGACATTGCCTGTCTGGCTGTCTACAACATTATATTTAAAATCTACACTTCCAAAACCGCCTGTTCCGAATACAGCAACGTAAAGGCTGTTGCTGCGGTTGATTGATATAGGTTCCCAATGTCCGCCATCAGTTTCACCTTCAACAGCAACCCATTTGAATCCGGGGATAGCAGCTTTGATAGCGGCTTCGCGTATTTTTGGCCATGAAAGATAAAGATTGCCTGCAAAAAGGTAAAGAATCGGCGCACGATATGAATCGCCAAAAGACTCTTCTGTATTATTTATTGCATCAGCAAGTTTTTTGATATCAGCGTCAGTAGAATTAACCGCAGCAGCTGGTGCAACCATTTTACCCTTGAATACAACACCTGTAGAGATTGCATTTATCTGTGATTCAACAGGACCTGCAATTGTGTTTTCGGTTACATAACGCCAGATACGATAATCCCCGAGTTTATTGTCATTATTCCAAGAGTCATTGTTGTCTTCAGTTCCTTTTTCTAAGACAGTTTTACAAGATTCTGTTCCCCATCGATCATCATTGCCATTATTGTCGATTGTACCATCTGATTTGAAGAATGGGTAGTGTAAACCTTCGCTGTAGTCAAAAGTGGTGGGGATGGTATTGGCTTTTGTCGCAGTTATCACACTTTGCTTCCATGTGTAATCAGCGTCGACAACATAATTTCCCTTCTTTGTGATTTCTCCACTTCCAATTGCATACCAAGGTAGTTCAGGCTTACAAATCTCTGCATTGGTCTGCTTTCCATCTTCTGAGACATGACGAAGGAAGAAATAGCTCTTGTTCATGTTTATAAGAGCCATTTTTTCAAGCTGAATGTTTACAATAGCAGTCTTTTTATTGTCATCTCCGGTTGTGTATACCACTTCGTATGTACGGTCTCCGATACCATTGTAACCATTTTCGTCATTACATCCTTTTCCTCCGATAGAGCCGTCTTTGAAGTCAAAACGAGCTACGGCGCGTTCAACTTTTACAGCACCGCGATCAGTTGTTCCATTGTCAATGTTTACATCTCCGTTTGTGCCTGAGAGATCGAAAGGCTTGCTCTTGGATGTATAGAAATTCCAATCTTGAAGAGTATGAGGAATCTCGCGTGTGGCTATGAGCGCATTTGACATGAGGAATGAGCTTTTAGCCCAGATAGCTTCGTCTGGTGCTATAGTAGCATGGCCAATCTTATTAATCCAGTCATTGCTGCCGGAGGCAATTCCTGCAACGGTATCTCTAAGTTCGTTAGTAGGATTACAGAATAAGAAAATATTAGCTTTTGTTTTATGATCAGGCTTGTTATAGTAATTGCTGAGCTGTGTCTTTGTGAATTGAGATACAGCCTGATAGGTGGAGTTGTCAGCAGTTAGAGCACGCAGGTCTGTTTTTGTAATATTGGCTGCTGCGATAAAGTTGTTTGTTTCTGCCTCAGCAAGTATGATAATGGCTTGTTCTACTGCATTTTCATAGTCTTTGCCTATTTCTACGCCGTTATTACTTGTGCTGCCGTTTTCACCGGGGTCTACAGTTTGACTACGGGAATTTTTTGCATTGGGCAGGTCAATGTCGATGGTGAAATAAACACCGTCTTGAGTTTCAGTTCCGGGGCCGTTCGGGCTGTCAGGTCCGTCGCTGATTTTGTCGTCGGAGCAAGCTCCGAGCATCATGGCTGCTATTGCTGCCATGCTGAGGAATTTAAATTTTCTCATTTTGTGACAAATTTTGGTTGTTTAATATATTAATGTGTTGAATAAATTCGGTGAATGCGTTGTGTGTCTGTTACTTAGACGAAGGCTTGATGAGATATGTCACGGGGTGATATGTGTTAAGCTCGCCTATCTGATTGATGAGCGTGTCGCAACCGTCCATACCCGCATCGGCGGCGGCTTTGAACCGCTTGACGGCCTCGGTGTAGTCGGAGCGCTTGGCCGCGAGGATTGCGCGTGCATAGTGGGCTTCGGGAGTGTTGCCGGCTTTGAGCAGGTGGCTCTGTGCCTCGTCGAGCTGTCCGCGCTTCATATCGTTGTTGGCAGCGTTGAGGTTGAGCATCGGGTCGTCGGGGTAGACCTCGACGGCAGTCTCGAAAACCTTGCAATATTCGTCAGAGCCTTCGGGGAAGGTCTGCGCGAGGGTGTAGAAGTCTACGTTGCGCAGACGCGTCGGGTCGGTCTCGAAAGCGTGGCGTATCTCGTTGATGTCGGTATATGTCTTGATGGCATACTCGACAGTGTAGTCCGAGTGTCGCAGCCAAGGGTAGATTTCCTTGAGGATTATGGCGTAGTCCTTGGGGAAGCGCACCTTGATTTCGCGGTCGCGGGCATCGTAGCCGAGCGGGCCGTCGACAATGTCGATGATCTCACGGCGGTGTTCGATGGGGAAGTCGAGCGAGTCGGTCAGGTAGTTGCGGAGACCGGCCCAGTCCTCGGGGTCGTAGCTCGAAGTGACCACGGTGTCGGGGAAGTGGTAGAGGTCGCGGACATGGCGGCGGAGTGTCTCCGTACGGCCTTTGGCAAGACGCACGTTGTTGTCATACGGACCTTCGGGCGATGCGAAACCCTTGATGTGGACATGGGTTATGGTCGCGTCCTTGTCATCTTTGACATACTGGATGGAGTTGTAGATCTTGCGCAGCTCCTGAGGGTTGATCATGTAGTCAGGCTCGAGTTCGGTGCGGTTGACAATGAAGGTGATGAAGGCCGATCCGCTGAGCGACTTGATGACAGGACCTGCATCGACCGGCGGAGCGTAGACAAAATCAGGGCTGAACGCCGGGCGGGTCACGTCGATATGTGCCAGAGGAATGTTGCCTGAGGGTGACGGGCCTGTGAGACGGTCGGGCGCGTCGCAGCAGTTGGCCGACTCGGCGCGCATCTCGACTGTCGACTGTCCCATCCATGAGGCGAAGGGGACTTCGCGGGTGTAGACGGCGTGGGCGTTCTTCTTGCCGGCGCGGTAGATGGGAGTCAGAGGGTCTTCGAGCTCGCCGTCGCGGAGATAGTGGAACCACCGGTTGCGTCCGGCGATCACGATGGGGTCGAGCGCGAGGCTGTCGGAGAGATTGTCGGCCACGATGACGGGGGTGAATATGATTTCGCGTTCGGAATTGACGCTATATTTCTCGATGTCGAGGTCAATGTCGATTCTGACTTTGGCAGCAGCCTCGTCGACGGCGACGTTGATGTCATAGAGCTTTATATCGGTGCTGTCGGCTGTCGACTTGAATGCCATGAGGGCGGGTGTGGCGACGGCGAAGGCACAAAGTATGCTTGCAATCCGTTTCATGGTTCGCATGTATGAGGGGTTTAAAATGTGTAGATGAGATTGATAGCGGCTTTTGTCGGGCCGAAGTAGTTGTGGTGTTTGCCTGAAAGCTTTTTTGTGCCGCATTTGGCGCACGGATAGACATCGTAGATTGTGTGTACCCATCCGAGACCTATTTCAGCTTCGATGTTCCATCGGCGGTCGATGATCCATGAGTAACCGTAGGCCACGCCTGCGCCGAACATCCATCCCTGATGGCGCTCGTCGGAGAGTTTCGAGAAATCAGTCCCGAGAAACTTGATGTTGTTGTCGAGGTTTCCGAAGTTGTATTGCCCTCCTAAGATGTGAGCGCCGACAAAATGACCTGAGAATCTGCGGCAGAACCAGTAGCGCCCTTCGGGCATTACGAGCCAGTGTTTCCAGTAGTGCTCGTTGACATCCCATGCGTTGAGCTGCCCGGTCAGTTCGAAAGTCCATTTTGGGGCGAGTCCGACCTCGGCGCTAACCGATGGCGACAATACGATGTCGGACAGGATGTTGGTCTTGACGGCCGCATCTTGCGCTTTGACTTCACACAGGCTCAGAAGCCCTAAAAGGACTCCGGCCAAAAGAATCTTGAATCTCATATATGTAGTTACTACGTGCCGCCTGCGTGTATCGTTGATGCAGGATCGGTTGTGATAATTAAAATCGGATAAAAATCGGATAACGAATTTTAGGATACCTAACTTTTTTGCGAGGAGTGAAGTTATTGTGTGAATGGAGGGGAGGGTGGACCGCAGTGCCCTCTGGAAGGGTGGCGGCGGGACGGCTGCCGCCGGCGGGAGTAATGCAGCAAAGCCCCGCCGGTCAGATCCGGTAGCGGGGCTATGCAACAAATCCCCGCAAACCGAAATCTTGGCCGATTTCAGGCTGCGGGGGGGGGGTAAATAATTGATTCCCAATGCGTTAAAGCAAATGGGGGGGGGTAAAATTATCTGTGCGTTATGTTGGATGTCGCTCATGACATTCGTCTTGAAGTTACTGATGCTGTGTATAATAATTAATCCATATGTTTTGTGCGGCATTAAGCCCTGAAAAAGAAGAGAATGGCTTGCCGATATACGGCAATCATCTGAAGGACAGGTTTAAAACGTACAAAGTTCCAAAATCAGGCTAAAAGTCTAATTCAGACGCGAAATTATACATAAATTATGAAATAGCAAAACTTTAGATAAAAAAAGTTTCACATCACACAAAAATGTAAAAATAATTCTTAACTTTGCCTGAGAGTATACCGATTTAATATAAAGGACATCTCATATAGACGAATAAACCAATTACCTTATATAAAAATATGAAAATGAAATCACTGTTTCTGGCTATGGCGGCTCTGTTGCCGGTCGAGGCGTTTGCGTGTACGAGTCTCATCGCGGGCAAGAAGGCCACGGCCGACGGTTCGGTGCTTGTGACATACGCCGCCGACAGCCATACGCTCTATGGCGAGCTTTATAACCGTCCCGGCGGCAAGCATTCGGCCGGCGAAGTGCGCAAGATAGTCGAGTGGGACACCGGAAAGTATCTCGGCGACATCCCGCAGGTGGCCGAGACCTACACCACCATAGGCAATATGAACGAACATGGTCTGACTATCTCCGAGAGTACATGGGGCGGCCGCGAGGAACTCGCCGACACCACGGGCATCATGGACTACGGTTCGCTCATCTACGTGACGCTCGAACGCGCACGCACAGCCCGCGAGGCCATCAAGGTCATGACCGATCTCGTGAAGGACTACGGCTACCATTCGAGCGGAGAGTCATTCTCTATCGCTGATTCTGAGGAGGCTTGGGTCATGGAGCTCATCGGCAAGGGCGGCAAGGAGAAGGGCGCTGTCTGGGTGGCACGCCGCATCCCCGACGATTGCATCTCGGGTCATGCCAACCATCCGCGCATCCACAAATTCCCTCTCAACGATAAGGAAAACACCATCTATTCGCCCGATGTCATCGACTTCGCCCGCAAGATGGGCTACTACATGGGAAGGGACGAGGATTTTAGTTTCTCGCTTGCCTACGGAGAGCTCGACGCTACTGCCACACGTGGCTGCGACGGCCGTGTCTGGAGCTACTTCAACCGTTTCTCCGACGGGATGGATGCCTATCTTCCATACGTGATGCACGGCGAGGGCGAGGCTTTCCCTCTGTGGGTGAAGCCCAACCGTAAGGTTAGCGTCAACGACATGAAGTGGATGATGCGCGACCATTTCGAAGGCACTCCTATGGATATGACTCAGGACATCGGCGCAGGACCGTATGCCGTCCCCTACCGCTGGCGTCCGATGACATTCAAGGTCGACGACAAGGAATATCTCAACGAACGCGCCATCGCCACACAGCAGACCGGTTTCTCGTTCGTATCGCAGATGAACTCGGCTCATCCCGAACTCATGCGCGGCATTCTCTGGTTTGGTGTCGATGATGCCAACACCTGTGTATATGTCCCCATGTACAACGGCATAACTTCCATTCCTCATGAATTTGCCGTCGGCAACGGAGACCTCCTGACGCTTTCGTGGGATGCCGCATTCTGGGTTACGAGCTATGTTGCAAATCAGGCATATCACCAGTATAGCAAGATGATCGACGATATCCGCAAGGTGCAGAAGGCCGAGGAAGCCACTATCGAGGGCGAGGTCGACAAATTCATTGCCGAACTTCCCTCAATGGATGCAGCTACGGCTCGCCAGCGTCTCAACGCCCATTCGGCCGACGCTTCGAAGCGCTATGTCAAGCGCTACAAGGATCTGGGCGACTATCTGCTCGTGAAATACATGGACGGAAACATCAAGCGCGAGAAGGACGGCAAGTTCGAGCGCACTCCCGAAGGGATGCCCGTATCGCCGATATATGGCGGTTATGACGAGCGCTACTACCGTTCGATAGCCGACCAGACAGGCGACCACCTCCGAATAAAATGACGGAACTGCCGATAATAGAAAATTTTATATGTGCTTCAAGCATTAAATGGCTGAAAATTATCTTGACAGACTTAATGAGCAGCAGCGTGCTGCCGTTGAATACTGCGACGGTCCGCAACTCGTGATTGCGGGCGCAGGTTCAGGCAAGACCCGCGTGCTCACCTATAAAATAGTACATCTTCTGCGCCTTGGCTTTGAGCCTTGGCGCATTTTGGCTTTGACCTTTACCAACAAGGCCGCGCGAGAGATGCGCGAGCGCATCGAAGAGCTCGTCGGACGCGAGACAGCTTCCAAGCTCTGGATGGGAACCTTCCATTCGATATTCGCCCGTATTCTCCGCAGCAACGCCGAACTTATAGGTTTCAAAAGCAATTTCACTATCTATGACTCTGCCGACAGCAAGTCGCTTGTCAAAACGATTGTGAAAGATATGCAGCTCGATGAGAAAATCTATAAGCCGGCGGCTGTGATTTCGGCGATTTCAGGAGCGAAAAACGCTCTTGTGTCTCCTGAAGACTATGCCATCAGCCGCGACGTGATTGAGGCCGACCGCCGAGCCAAGCGCCCGGAGATGTATGCCGTCTACCGTGCCTACCGTGACCGCTGTGTCGCAAGCGGTGCGATGGATTTCGATGACCTGCTCTATTATACCAACGTGCTGCTGCGCGACAATCCCGATGTGCTGCGCCACTACAGGGAGTTTTTCCGCTACGTGCTTGTCGACGAGTATCAGGACACCAATTTCGCACAGCATGTGATCGTGACACAGCTCACCCGCGAAAGCGGCAAGCTGTGTGTCGTTGGCGATGACGCGCAGAGCATCTACTCGTTTCGCGGGGCCAACATACGCAACATCCTCGACCTGCGCCACACATACTCCGACCTCTCGACATTCAAGCTCGAACGCAACTACCGCTCGACGCGCAACATCATAAACGCCGCCGGCTCGCTCATCGACAAGAACCGCGACCAGATTCCGAAGCAGGTCTATTCAGAGAACGAGAAGGGCGCGCCGATTGAGGTGGTGAAGTGCTACAGTGATTTCGAGGAGGCTTATCAGGTAGCATCGCGTGTATCGCAGCTAAAAATGCGGTCGGGCGACAGTGCCGAGGAGTTTGCCATACTCTACCGCACCAATGCCCAGAGCCGTGTGATCGAAGAGGCGTTGCGCAAGCGCAATGTCCCTTACAGAATCTACGGTGGACTTTCGTTCTATCAGCGTAAGGAGGTGAAAGACGCTATCGCCTATTTCCGTATGGCCCTGAATCCTGACGATGACGAAGCTTTGAAGCGTATCATCAATTTTCCGGCGAGAGGCATAGGGGAGACGACGGTCAACAGGCTCGTCCGTCGTGCCATCGACGATAATGTAAGCATCTGGACTGTGATTCAGCAACCCGACTTACATCCTGCCGGCCTCAATGCCGGAACTATGCGCAAGCTTGATGCCTTTGCCGGGCTGATAGCCGGATTTGTGCAGAGCAACCGCAGCGGAGACGATGCGTCGGTGCTCGCGACAGAGATAATCGACCGCACCGGGCTTTTCACAATGCTTCTTCACGATAATACGCCCGAAAGCATCTCGAAGCAGGATAACTTGCAGGAGCTTCTCAACGGTGTGAAGGACTTTGTCGAAACACGGACGGAGGAGGGAAACAGTGCGACAGGTCTTGCCGATTTCATGGCCGAAGTTTCGCTTGCCACCGATCAGGATTCTGATTCCGACAGCGACGAGGAGCGTGTTACGTTAATGACTGTCCATGCGGCGAAGGGACTTGAATTCAACAATGTGTTTGTTGTCGGTGTCGAGGAGGAACTGTTTCCTTCGGCTATGGCTCAGGACTCGCCGGCACAGATTGAAGAGGAGCGTCGCCTCATGTATGTGGCTATTACCCGCGCCCGTAAATTCTGTATGCTCAGTTATGCGGGTTCGCGTTTCCGCAACGGACAGACGGTCGCTTGCCGCCCTTCGCGATTTCTCGGTGACATCGATCCGGAATTTCTCCGGCTCTCCACCAACGACGTTCTCGGCGCTTCAGCCCCGAAAGTCCGCCCGACGGTCAACTATACAACCTCTATGGCCGGTAGCGCCCGCAGTCTGAATTCGCTGCGTTCGCCCGGAATCACAGACCGCCGTCAGATTTCTGCGCGTCAGGCAGCTCCGGCCGGAGTGACTGCATCATCGGCTGCCGGAGGCGACTACACCGTCCATAGCGTCGGAGAACTCTCGGAGAATATGCGAATCGAACATGCGAAGTTCGGAGGCGGTTTGATTGTCAAGATTGACAGTTCCGGCCCTGATGCACGCATAACGGTGAAGTTTGACTCTACCGACGAGAGGACACTGATGCTGAAATTCGCAAAATTCGCGATAGTCGGATAAATTTAAAATGCTATAAAAACGAAAATAATATATGAAAGCCTCTGAGCTACCCACACCATATTATATAGTATACGAGGACCGCATGCGCCGGAATCTTGAACTGATTACATGCGTAGAGCGCGAGGCCGGTGTCAATATCATCATGGCCTTCAAGGCCAACGCCCTGTGGCGCAGTTTTCCTATTGTCCGCGAGTATAACCGGGATTTCACCGCAAGCTCGCTCAATGAGCTTCGTCTCGGAAATGAGGAACTCGGAGGCGAGGCGCATGTCTACTGTCCGGTGTATACCGAACAGACGATAGATGAATTTCTCTCTCGTGCGACGCATCTCACATTCAATTCCCTGAGCCAATGGGAACGATACGGACAGCGGACTTTGGCGGCCGGAGTGTCGCCGGGACTGAGGGTCAATCCGCAGTGCTCGGTCATAGAGACTGAAATCTACAATCCCGCACTTCCCGGCTCGCGCTTCGGGGTCACTGCCGAACAGCTTGGCGGAGTGCTCCCCGAAGGGATCGAGGGGCTTCATTTCCATGCCTTGTGTGAAAGCTCAAGTTATGATCTCGCAAAGGTGCTCAATGCCTTTGAGGAACAGTTCGGATGTTATTTCCGTCAGCTCAAATGGGTGAATTTCGGAGGTGGACATCTCATGACCCGTGAGGGATATGACACGGCCCATCTGATAGAGGTGCTTCGCGGTTTCCGTTCGCGTTATCCGTGGCTGAGCGTAGTGCTCGAGCCGGGGAGCGCATGGATGTGGCGTACCGGCGATCTGATTACGGAGGTTCTCGACATAGTGGACAATCAGGGAATAAAGACAGCTGTCATCGACGCGAGCTTTGCATGCCACATGCCCGACTGTCTTGAAATGCCCTATAAACCGGCCATCACCGAGAGCGTTGAGGAGGCCGAAGGGCTTCCGCGCTACCGTCTCGGCGGAAATTCATGTCTGAGCGGAGATTATGTCGGCGACTGGTGTTTCAGAAATCCGCTGAAGGCGGGCGACAGGCTGACGCTTGAGGACATGAACCACTACACTACGGTAAAGACCACCATGTTCAACGGAATTCAGCATCCTGACATCGTTATGTGTGACATCAACGGAGACTGCACATATCTGCGACGGTTCACATACGAGGACTACAAGCACCGGATGAGCTGAGGTCTCGCCATATTCTATATTCTATCCAATCTTCATAATCCCACGTTTCAGCTATGGATATAACGAAAACTGTTACAGACGGTCATCAGGCGGAAGTGCGTCCGCGATTCTCGGTCATCGTCCCCGTCTACAACCGAATCGACGAGGTGCGTGACCTTCTTGACAGCCTTTCCCGGCAGAGCCTTAAAAATTTTGAGGTCATAATCGTCGAGGACGGATCGACCGCGCCATGTCTCGATGCTGTGCGCGAGGCTGAAGGGATAGATGTGAAATATTATTTCAAGGAGAACGAGGGGCGTTCCATAGCCCGTAATTACGGTCTGGAACGTGCAGCCGGAGAATATTTCATCTTCTTTGACAGTGACTGTGTGATACCCCCCGACTATTTCTCAGTGCTTACCCGGGAGCTTGACGCTAATCCTACGGATTGCTTCGGAGGCCCTGACTCGGCTCACGAATCGTTTACGACTACGCAGAAGGCTATCAATTTCGCCATGACCTCTTTTCTGACCACGGGTGGAATCCGTGGCGGCAAGGTCAGCCTTGAGAAGTTTGTTCCGCGCACGTTCAACATGGGGTATTCGCGAAGGGTGTACGAAAGGGTAGGGGGCTTTCGGGAAATGTTTTCAGAGGACATCGACATGTCGACGCGCATCCGTAATGCCGGATTCAGTATCGCGCTTATCCGGCCTGCTTTCGTTTACCATAAGCGCAGGGTAGATTTCCGCAAGTTCCTGCGTCAGGTATATGTTTTCGGGATGTCGCGCATCACTCTCAAATTGCTTTATCCCGGTTCGCTCAAAGCCGTTCATGCGCTTCCGGCAATCGCGGTTATCATCGGGGTGGTTTTGTTGCTGCTCTCGATTTTTGTCAGTCCGTGGTTCCTGCTTCCATTGGCTGTCTATCTTCTTGCTGTATTTGTCACGGCACTCGTAAGCACACGGTCGGTTGCAATTGCCGCCAAGGCAGTCCCTGCGAGTGTTATCCAGATTTGTGGCTACGGATGCGGTTTTATCAAGGCTTATTTTCTCAAAATCATACTCGGGAAGGGGCGTGACGTAGAAGAAGAAATTCTTATACGCAAAGGAAAGTGACCGCGCCCCCATAAGTCCATTTAATTCCAATCGTCAATTCATTAATCATCAAATTCAGATAATGGAAACCCTCTCTCCTTTTGCCAACCGTCGGATTCACGACCTCGGTGATGACGAAAAGCCCCGTGAAAAAGCGCTGAATCTTGGAATACGCGCACTGAGTGATGCCGAACTCGTCGGACTGATATTCGGCGGAGGGCTGCCCGGGCTTTCGGTAGTGGATCTTGCCCGGTCGATCTTGCGTGACTGTGATAACCGTGTCGATAATCTCGCACGTCTGAGCATGGACGAGCTGATGGCAAAATATAAAGGAGTCGGTCCGGCCAAGGCTGTGTGTCTTGCAGCCGCTTTCGAACTTGGCAGACGTAACCGCGAGCAGATGGCTGAAAACCGGGAAGTGACAATCAGGTCAAGCGCCGACGTGGTGTCGCTTATGTCGCCTTCACTCGAAGGCCTCGATTATGAGGAATTCTGGGTTCTGATGCTGTCGCGCAGCAATAGAGTCAAATACAGGCGTTGTCTATCGCAGGGTGGGACTGCGGGAACTGTCGTTGATGTGAAGCTGCTTATGAAACGTGCTGTCGATTGTCTTGCCTCGGGCATAATACTCGTACATAATCATCCGTCGGGAAACCCGAAACCGAGTGGCGAAGATGACCGTCTTACCTCTAAAATAAAAGAAGCGGCAGCCTATCTTGACATGCGAGTGCTTGACCATGTTATAATCGCACGCGACAAATCATATTCCTACGCTGACGAAGGGAAGTTGTGAACCTGTATTCTGTCAGCCTTGTTATACTATTTACCATAATTTTAACGTCAAAACTATTTATGAAAAAAATCGCGGACTCGATTCTTGAAACTATCGGTCATACGCCCTTGGTGAAGCTCGGCGCGTATGACAAATCTGAAAAAACTGTTGCAACAATCTATGCCAAGTTGGAGGCGTTCAATCCCGGAGGTTCGGTCAAGGACCGTGTGGCACTCAACATGATAAACATGGCGGAACAAGAAGGATTGCTGCAACCGGGCGCCACTATCGTAGAGCCGACGAGCGGAAATACCGGTGTCGGTCTCGCCCTTGTCGGTGCGGCTCGTGGGTACAAGGTCATACTGACAATGCCTGAGACAATGAGCGTGGAGCGGCGGAAGCTTCTTGCGGCTCTTGGTGCAAACATCGTGTTGACTCCCGGTGCGGAAGGCATGAAAGGATCTATAGCCAAGGCAGAGGAAATCCGCAAGTCAACTCTGGGGGCTGTAATCCTCGGGCAGTTCTCCAATCAGGCAAATCCGGCTGTCCATTTTGCCACTACAGGCCCGGAGATATGGGAGGCTCTCGACGGGCATGTGGATGTGTTTGTCGGTGGGGTCGGAACGGGCGGTACGATCAGCGGAGTGGGACGGTTTCTAAAATCCAAGAACCCTGCCATTGAGATTGTCGCTGTAGAACCGGCCGGTTCGCCTGTCATAAGCGGCGGTAAGCCGGGAACACATAAAATTCAGGGTATAGGGGCGGGATTTATTCCCGATACGTTTGAAAGAAGTGTTGTCGACAAAGTGATAACGGTAGAGAACGAGGAAGCATACGAGGCATCCCGCC